>JAABUQ010001232.1_pt1 | contig 56291 bp, 13 predicted proteins | sample 5560001 | NCBI WGS metagenome assembly JAABUQ01 (sample SAMN10711888, study PRJNA513371) | rock metagenome | isolation source: Antarctica rocks | place: Antarctica: Victoria Land, Finger Mt nord | collected 2015-12-18
GTGGTGGCGATATATAGAAAAAGCATCTTAAAATCATTAATGCAGGTGATATATTAACCTAGGTGGCACCCGCCGAGGGACGAGGCGGTGAGGGACGAATTTAGTTACTAACCCGCGATTAATTGTTCCTAATAAATAGTACTATTTTTTGGATTCGTGATCGTTAAGAACGATAAGACCCTTGCTAGTGTAAACAGTAAAGTAGGGTTAAGATCAATCGCAACGCCCCATCAATATTGAGTTACACTTCGCATCTAAATAACTTTTACATTCATCGCTCGAATTTTGATTTTTGCGATTCAAAGTATGCATAACTGTAATCGCTATCGTATAGTAGATTTTTGTAAATATTGTGTCGTGACGCATTGAGAATATATCAAGAAAGCATATATGTAGTGTAAAATTAAACAGGGCAACTTGAAAACTTTCGAGTACCAGTAGCACTATTTGCACCTTATACGTTCCTGTTGACGAACTGCGAAAATGCACCAATTATAGTATCATTGTCGCGATACCCGCTATTATTCGATCAGTAGTACTACTGCGATTTGAATCCAAACGGTGGTGAAAAATAGTACCTTTAGTACTATTTCAGGGTCCAAAATTAGGTCCGGTAGGACCAGTAGGACTACTGGATGCGAATCCAAACAGGCCCTAAGGTATTAGTACCAGTACTGGTAAGACTGTCGCGGGAGGCTGCACAACGTAATGATCCTTCAAGTACGGCAATCTCATATACAGGCCAGGTGTATACCTCAAGGGAGTTTGGAAGGAGTGACGTGCGAAAGCAACAAACTCATGCGGCGCTCAGTTGTTGCTGCCAATGTCAAATGGCAGTCGCGATCGCTAGGCGAAAGCGAAGGAAGCAGACCGGAAGACGGATCGGTCTAGGGCCTACGATGCACGGCCACGAAGAGGTGTGAACATGCCACTCGTTGGACTGGGCTGCTATCTATACATATACGTGGGGCAACTCGATGCTACCGTTGGCTCAACTTGAGACGAGCTCAAAACAACCACAGCCACGCCCACTAAAGCCTGAGTGGTTGTAGATCAGAGGCCATGTGGGAGGACAGATGAGTCGCATCTTTTACTGGCTTAAGAGTGCCAGTGTCACGAGCGACGAAGTGTCGCAACCCACTTCTTCCCGCTCCAGAGTTCAAGCGTTACCAGCAAAAGCCCAGGCTCAAATCCGCAGACCTTCACACTCTCGATTCCTTAATCGTCTACATTGACAGATCCTTGTATCCCATTCAGCATGGCATCTCCGAAATCCTCCCCCACCTTCATCCAGCTTCTACCAGCCAAAACCTACGTCCGGCCCGAGAACGAAGTAAAGTCTCACGCCTTCAATGCGGATCTAGGCCTACCCACGGCCGACGAGATCCAGGAAGCCATGTTGAAGCGCAGGTCCAGTAGTGCCAGCACGGCATCAAACGTCGCATCGAGCAACGAAGGGGAGCGACGACATTTCCTACCGCTCGCCACATCGACGTTGGTCGAGGAGTCGGGAGAGCTGTAACAATGTCCAAGTATACATCCGGGCATCCGGTGACAAAGTAAGGCGCGTCCAGGACCGTCGTGGGGGTTCTGGAAGGTGGCTTGGGGCCATATCGTTGGCGGGAGGCTGAATTGGTCCTAAGAAGACAAGTAATCCAGTCGCGTACGGCTGTAAATATCTGAAGCATGCGTCTTGATCAAATTTTGATCGACAAGTCAAAACGATCCAAAACCAATGCAAGACTAGTGATGACGCCTGCATACGTCAAGAGAATACCCATTGATTCGGCTTGTCCCATCGTCAAGGTATCTAGAGTCAGATTGATCAGACCAGTGAGAAGGTTCGCTATCAGGAAAACTGCCAGCCCGTTGCGATTGAAAGCTTTCAATACCCAGCTAGTCGCTCGTTCGACTTCTTTCCGTTCGCTTGCACTATGAGTAGCTTTGTAGACAGCCGGGAAGAGCAATGTCTCGACAATGCAGAACAGCGTAATCTGAGCGCAATTGAACGCGGCGACCCATACGACATATGGAAGATTCGCTAGTCTCCTGGACACTTGCAGCCCTACTCCGTAGTTGTACGATGTGGAGACAAAGAAGGAGAGACTCCAGAGACCAGACCAAACCACTAATTGGATTAATAAGCGCTTCCTTTGGACGAAGGTGTTAGGTGGTTCTGGACTGGCAGCATAACGGGGAAGGATCTGTAGACCAAGGGCTTTTCCGGCGAGAAAGATAGCCAGGTAGCCAAAGAACGAAAAGACACCTTCGCGATTCTTGCTCAACAGGTCAGTACGGGGCGCTGTAAGGATGTATGCTTTGAGGTCTGTAGACTCCAGTAATGCCTGATATAGGCCCACTACGAGTATCGACAACAATGCAAGTACGGATGGTGTCACTGCGAAAAGAGCATCGAATAGTGCCACAGACGGGGGCAGCAGTGCAAGAGTAAAGAAAAAGTTCCAGTGTACTCCGTACTCTGTAACGTGTTCGGCGTAGTCGAGACCTTTGACGCTGTATAACCTGACCAACCCAAGAACCAACAGTGGTAAAGCGTGCTTGATAGAGGCGGAAACCTGCTGAGAAAAGGTCTTTGACTTGCGATCATGTTTCGCTTTGAGTATTGGCCTAGCGGCGACCAGTCCCGCCGTGAAAACAAATGAACCCACTCCCATGTCCATTAGCGACGTACCCCAGTTCTCAGCTTTTGCAAAGCGACGTGGGAACACCTTGAAGTCGACGGCAAGGATGGCGAGACAAGTGACCACCAGCATGCTTCCTCGATAAGCCGTTATGAAGGGTCGCACTGGAAGCGGTTCAAGATACTCTTCTGGAGCCCGTTCTTTTCCATTCGCCATGGGTCGCTTCCCGACTCGTCTTTGCTTTTTCGAAGCTCGCGGCAGAAGGCAAAGCCCAAGGGCGGGCAAGGCGAGTGAAGCATTGAGTGCCAATGGGAAGGGTGAGTATATAGTTGTTGCAAGGAGGACAGCTACAACGTTAAGGAGGAAGTCGGTCAACGTCGCCGCAAAGCCGTATCTGGCGAAGAGATCTTGCCGAGACTGAAGAGCCGCCCACAGGAAGTAAGCTGTCTAAGCATTTACCCATCAGCTGCTGGCCTCCTGATGATGTGGTTGTACCTACCGGAGCGACTGCGGTTACATAGTTGATCTCCCAAATGTCTCCGCCAGATAAGTTCGAGACAAAATTCTCCTTCAATGCTTTGTAGCTTTGCGCCATCCTAGGCTACCTGGGCCTCTCATGACCTTCCAGGTATCGGGAATACACGCACATAGCAATACGTTTAGCATTGAACGGCCAGGGCCCATGTACTTCAAGAATCCAAGGGCGAAGTCGCTCAAACACACTCGGCCAGCAAATGATGCTGAGAGAAGGACGGCGTCAAACCCTAGACGAGCCCTGAATTTGTTTCCTTACCAATTTTCTGGAGAATCAACGATTTAATGTGTGTTATTTCGATTTCCACAATCCTACTCGAGAAGTCAGAGTTAACATTCAAATATCGATTCCCAGACCGCCAGCGAGTAGGCCACTACACATCAGTATCCCCGTGAATGCCCAAAATCGTGGACGAACGTTCAAGCACAAGCACAGCTTAATATTATCGACGACAGATGGCATTTCCCTGTACCCAGTCCTTTAATCCAGGGCCAAGCACCTGTATTACGGAAGGCTCTCGAACATGACCACAACACAAGACTTACTCTTGTAAGCTGATAGGCATCTGCCAAGCCCCTTCCTGAATCCTTCTGTAGGTGCCCTCAGCCGCAGCGCCTATTGTGATTCTCAGCAATCCTAGTGGGTAAGCTACAATCTGTCGAAGATTGCGCTCCGTTCAATCTTTCTATATTGAACAATATATTTCGATTTTCTGTAGTTTTTGTGAGCGTTCAATCTGATCTACTTGTCATGTTCTCGATTTCCCTCCGCGACGGCGTGCGGAGTCAGCTTACCGAAGGATGGACGGAGCTGACATCTAGAATCCTTCCGCCTCATTGAATTCTCAACTGGAGCAGCCGCGTGATTCATGAAGTCTGCCTTATGGGACTGTGCCTCAAGCTGGCTGACAGTTGCCTGGAAGACTGTATACTCTCATTGACTATATAAATCCTTTCTCTTTCTTCTTCTTTTCCTTTTTTCAAAACCAAGTATCATTGGAAACCAAACATAGTTCTACCTATAGCACTCATCAAAATCTTCGCCTCAACTATGCCTACCCAACAACCCCTTGCCAAATCCCCCGAACACCTAACCCCCGACCAAGCCCACGCCCTCAAGACCCACAACGACGCCCGCGACGCAGCAAGCAAGCAACACTCTCACTCGCGCTCCTCACTCGTTTGGGACGCCCATCTCGAGGCCGAAGCCGCGAAATGGGCCCAGCATCTGGCCACAGACAATAAAGGCCTGCATCACAGCACTGGCGACCAAAGACCCGGGCAGGGCGAGAATCTGTATTGGATGAGTGGGGGCGGAGATGGGGATATGTTGGCGAGTGGGAGCCAGGGCTGGGTGGACGAGTGCAAATCCTACCATGGCGAGAAGATTGGCGAGGGGAATTTTGGGTCTTATGGGCATTATACGCAGGTGATTTGGCCGGCGACTACGAGGGTAGGTGTTGCGGAGGCGAAGAGTAGTGATGGGGGGAAGTTTGTTGTGGGACGGTATTCGGCGCCGGGGAATTTCACTGGCGAAAATGCGTGGACTGGGAAGTGAGATGGGATGGGATGAGCTGTATTGGAGGAGACATTGGGGGACAAGAGGGTGACAGGCGCTTCTAACGGGGGAGTTTTGTTGTATCTTCGCAAATGCTAGCCCAGGAGTACTTATTCTTAACTCCTTGATGAGACGCGCGCACATACATGGTATCAATTGACAAATCCATAACCAAAACCCAGCCAGAGAAAAGGAAAGACTTGGCGCATGTGCAAGTCGGCAAACTGTATACCATGTAAAGATTAATGATGGTGTTCCCTTCTTCAGCGCTTGAGACAAAAGCACGCTTTGACGTATTCACGATGGATTGCACCACCAGCCAACACCCATAACTAGGAAATATGCAAATCACCAAACGATTTGACTTTCAAGTAACTGTACCCTACACGAGCATTCGACGTGTACCTGAGGATCGATGGATGACTTGGGGCGCCACACCAGGACACGGCATATGAGAATTACTTCTCACCTTTGGCAATCCACATGCTACACCACATTCTGACACAGACACACTTGTCCAATTAACACAATGCCGCCCCTCAGAGTCCAGCATGGGCTCCCTAAAGCCATGATCGATGATGACACCCTATCGGCAGCCGTGGATTCACTCGAGAAGGTGTGGGCACTGTGTCAGCTGGGCAGAGGGAATACCTGTTGCAAGCTCTGTCCATCAAAAAGGCTTATCGGAGATTGCATGCGGGGCCGTCTCCAGCAGTATGACAGTGATACAGTCAGCTCATAAGCAAGCCCGCATAATGATCATGCCCACGCGTCTGAAAATCAGTAACAAGCTCGGACAAGAATTACACAAACACCACAAAGCAAATACATGTTGGCATAAGGCATGCAGCTCCGTTGACATCGGCCCGACGAGGTCTCACGGCGCAACTTCGGCAGACGCCCAAGGCGCAAGCTGGCATCAAGAGCTGGCCGATTCGACGATTGCTTCCTCAAACTTGTCACCATGATCCGGCGATGGTAGTCATAGCTGGTCGGGACACTCATTTAGCGTTGCTTCTGGATTATCTTTGGAAGGAAAGCTATGAAGGCAAGATGCCTGTCACTTTCAGGGCGTATGACTTCCTCGGCAGTTCTACACGAGTGACCAGACAACTGATCTTGTGACGATTAGTGATTTTATGGCTCCTCATCGCTGTTGTCAAGGCAGAGCGACAAGATGACACGCTCGTTCCGGAGGCTTTGGCCGCCAGCGCGCACACAGTCAAGTCAATACCGACCACGGCCACAAAGGGCAATCCAGCTGAGCTCGCCCAGTCGGTGAAAGAAGATGACGAAAAGTACAGAACACAGGGTACCAATGACGATGTAGGGGGGAAATACAAGCGCTGACGAAAACACAGCATCCTACGCCGTCGAAGAAGCCCTGTCTGTCCTCCACAGCATCCAACGACATCGCAATCGTGTGGCCCGAAGTGACAGGAGTAATGGCGTTCTTGGTACGACTCTATACTACGCCAAGGAAGCGTTTGCCTTCCTGTTCATGAACGCACCGCCACAAGACGATTACCTCAACCCGAGCACCCCGAAAAGGAAGCTCAGCAAGCCTTTGGCGAAAGCGACAAAGCTGCTGGAGGACGCTGCGCAGGACGGAGACCAAGATGCGATATTTTTGCTGGCGGAGATGAACTTCTTTGGCAACTACACATTCCCAAAGAATTACAAGGAAGCGTTCCGGAGATACGACGATCTGGCGTCGCTCCATGGCAACGGCTCTGCGCAGCATATGCTTGGGTTCATATATGCAACTGGCATTGGAGGAGCGGTCGAGAGAGATCAAGCAAAGGCTCTGATGTACCATACGTTCGCAGCGTTGGGTGGTGATACCAAGTCGCAGATGACCGTTGCATATCGACACCATACTGGGGTAGGGACGCCGAGAAACTGTGACGAAGCTGCGTATTGGTACAAAGAAGTGGCAGGTAAAGCTGTCGCTTTCTCGAGGTCTGGACCACCCGGGGGACAAGCTTTGCAGAGAGATGTATTCCGGATCGCGGACGAGAACGGCGGAGTCTACGGGGAAGGTGCCAGTGTCGTCAGCTCTGGTGTGTTCGCAAATAAAGCTGGACCAAATTCGGACCAGCATGCAGCTTTCGACGATGTCTTGGAGTATTTGGACCTCATGTCACGAAAAGGAGATGTCAAAGCTACGTTCAGCCTCGGTCGACTGCACTATGAAGGATCACGGACCATGAAGCGCAACCTGAGGACTGCTCGAAGCTACTTCATGAAAGTCGCGAGGAAGTACTGGGCGAAGGACGGCTCGATCGTTACCGAGGATAGCGCAACCGGAAAGATCGCTGCAAAGGCTGCGGGCTACGTTGGGAGGATGTTCCTTCGAGGGGAAGGTATGGAGCAAAGCTTCGACAAAGCCTTGACCTGGTTCCGGCGGGGACTTGCCAATGGTGACGCGCTCTGTGAGTACGAGCTGGGGCTCATGTATCTCGAAGGCCTGGGCGTACGTAAAGACGTAATGGCCGCAGCGGATTACTTCACGGAGGCAGCGAACCAAGATTTTGCATCTGCGCAGGTCAGACTGGCACAGCTCTTTCTCGACCAGGGAGACGTCACGACGGCAGGCAGATACCTAGAGATCGCAGCACGGCATGGCCATATCGAGGCCTTCTACCATCTGGCCGAACTCAGCAACCACGGCATCGGACGAGAGCGATCCTGCGGCATGGCAACAGCATACTACAAGCTCGTCGCCGAAAAAGTCGAAACAATCCACTCCGCCTTCGACGAGGCGAACACCGACTACGAAGAAGGCGACCTCGAAAACTCCCTCGTCGCCTACATGATGGCCGCGGAGCAAGGCTACGAAAATAGCCAAGCGAACGTCGCCTACCTCCTCGACGAATACAAATCCATCCTCCCGCTCGACGCCCTCATGCCCTGGAAACAGCGCCGCCCCTCCCTGCTCCGCAACTCCATCCTCGCCCTCATCTACTGGACCCGCTCCGCCCGGCAGTCCAACATCGACTCCATGGTCAAGATGGGCGACTACTATCTCGGCGGCCACGGCATTGATAAAGACATGGAAAAAGCAGCCACATGCTACCAAACCGCCGCCGAAACCCATCAAAGCGCGCAAGCCCTCTGGAACCTCGGCTGGATCCACGAGAATGGCCTCGGCGTCGCGCAGGACTTCCACCTCGCGAAACGCTTCTACGACCAAGCCCTCGAGACGAACTCCGAAGCCTACCTGCCCGTGACACTCAGCCTGACGAAGCTCCGCCTGCGCAGCGCCTGGAACACGCTGACGCACGGAAGCGCCAACTCGATCCAGAGCGAGCCGGCGCCGAAGAAGGAATGGTCGCTCGGCGAGTGGATCTCGAATTTCCTCGAGGACGATGAAGCGCATCCTTACTACCATTCTGCCGAGGACGACGACTTCATCGACCAGCAGGCGGAGACGATGCCCGGTGGCGACGATTTCTACGATATCATTGACGATGGCATCGTTGAGGGTCTGATTATCATCGGCTTGGCGGCTACGTTGGCGTTTCTCGTGTATTATCGACAGCAGAGACAGGCTAATGCTCGGAGAGCAGCGGCACAAGGGCAGATAGGGGCGGCGGCAGGGCCTTTACCGGGACAGCAGGCGGATGGGGGGTTCTTCCCTCCGCCAGAGGACCCGGGGTTTGGGCAGTGGGTTGCTGGGGGGGTGGGTCATTAGTGGGCTGCCGGCGGGGTCGGCCATTAGGATAGGGATCATAGCGTCGGCGTTGGTTGTACAATAATGTCCATTCCTTCACCTCGGACCATGCTGAAGGATATCCTATCCGGAACAAGCATTATGTCTTCCAATAAAGATGCGACTACGACCGACGCTATGTGCACCCTCGGCACGCGGGTCCTTTTCCCTTCCTCCAAACCTTCGGCCCTGAGCTTTCCTTCTTCTAGGTTTTAACGCCGAGGATGGCGAATGTTGTTTCGATATCCTCAGTCGTGTAGAATATCGTATGTTTAGTCTCTTGGAATTGCGGGCTACATTCTACCTTTTGCGTTGCAGGTGTCACAATGGAAGGCGGGATGCAGGCCAAGCTCTGAAGTGAGATCCTATGCAGAGGACGCGAGATCTATGACGCTGTGAACCTCGGTCGGCGACGCGGTGAGAAGCGCTCTTTCTCACTTCCGCTCTGTGTGTTACTCTTTCCTTTTCCCGCAACCATTTTCATAGTTCTAAGTTTTGGGGATTATTGTGGAGTCAATTAAGGTGACTCGAACGGTCGAACCTTAGCGTCCTACACCAAAGACTCATACCCTTCATTTCATTTCGAATTCATACTGAGTGCCTGTCCATCCTGAATCGAGCTTTCCCTGCTTCTTGACAAATCAAGTTTCTGCATACGAAGGGTTTACCACTACAAATGGACCACAGCACACCCGGCAAAGCGCCCATAGCAGGCTACGTCGACCCCTCGATCCCGAACCCCAACGGCCCCAACGACGCCCCCATCATAATCTATGGGTAAGCGCCCCTTGTCTCCGTTTCCCTCTCGCATTTTGCACTGTCTTCCAGTTTATCCTCACCAACCTGTTCATTCCTCTTCCCTCCAACCTCAAATCTTCTAAACCCCGCCTTACGCCCTTCCGCAGCTACACACCCCACACCGCTCTCTCGGCGCTAGCACTCGCTCTCTACGCGCTGCTGCTCCTGCTACACATCTACCGCCTGTTCACAACCCGGCTCTACGTCTTCTCCTCCCTCCTCCTCACAACCATCGTCTTCGAGCTCGTCGGCTATGTCTTCCGTCTGCGCTCTTCTCCGCCCCCGGTCGGCGATCCTTACTCCGTGATTAACTTCGTGGTGTCCTACTTCTTCATCGTCGTTGCGCCTGTGTTTCTCTCGGCGGGGATATACACTACGCTTACTAGCTTGATCGCCTTGCTGGGAGAGGGGGTCTCGCCGCTGGGCTTGAAGCGGAGGAGTATTATTGCCGTGTTTGTTACTGCGGATGTGTTCTCCACTATTGTCCAAGTCGCTGGTGCTGCTCTGATCGGGGTGTCTGAGTCCCATCGCAAAGATCCCAGCACAGCGAATTGGATCCTCCTTGCCGGGCTAGCGGTGCAAGTCCTCTCCTTCCTGCTATTCCTCTTCCTGCTGTTCATCTTCATCAGTAAGGCGGGGAAAGCGACGATGTCGACGGGGCAGGGGGGCATGATGCGGTATACGGCTGCGGTGGTGGTTAGTAGCTTGCTTGTGTATCTGCGGACGTGCTTTCGGTTGGCGGAGACGGCGCAGGGGGTGGGGGGGTTTGCGAGTAGTCATGAGGCATTCTTTGGGGCGTTGGAGTTTGCGCCGGTGGTGCTGGCGGTGGGGATACTGGGGTGGTGGCATCCGGGGAGGTTGGTGGGGAGGAATAGGCGGTGATATGGGGAGGGGGCCAGAAGGATTGGCTGATTGGGGTGAAGGTAGACTATGATGGCGATCTGGTGCTTGAAGACGAGAGTTGTGTTCTCCAGTCGCCCTCTTAGCATGTGGAGGGCGCCCAGTGACCATCGCAAAGGTGGGTAGCTCTCAGGGCAGATGCCGCCTCTGTCCCATCTCAATCACATCCCATCCTTCGTCTATAGTCACGGCATTGTCACTAGTGTGTGTGCCCTGAAAGATCTTGCAACAGCAGGGTCGCTCTTGGTACCGAGATTTACGCCCCTACTTTTACGCCAGGACTTGTGCGTTTCAGAAGCATGATGGAATTTGCTAGTGTTTTATATTTAGTGACCTTCTCGACGCTGTTTAGCTTGGCGTCTGTGCTTCATGAAAAAAGCTTCTGATTGAACCATTTTTCAATTGAACACTGCATCGTACGACTAGCGGCAGACGTGCATGCGAGTAAGGAGTCAGACTCATAGTGTGGGACATTTCCTGAGTAGAGAAGGGGGACCATGAGACTGACCAGCCTCAAGATCCGTGCTTGTAGCTCCGGTCATCACAATTCGGGTGCCGAAATCCGAGTCGCCATCTCCGAAGCTTGCTGAGGACGAAGATCGTTAGCATCTTGAGAAGGAGGCACTCCGTGTTGCTCTTGGCTCGTCGGCTCGGCGGATCTGGGATGTCGGCGGAGCTCAAATTCAGCTCTCTCCTGGTCGAGGATCCTTTGTCTTTCGAGGAAGGCAGACTGCTTCCATCTCCGGAACAGTGCAGCAACGAGAGCCAGCGCCACGCCGACCCAAGGGGCCCATTGGCCTATCGAATAAAGGCTTTCATTGCACGGTAGCCCGCCGTCTTGGAGCAAGTAGATCTCGTTCGCGACGAGAACCACGAGACACAATATTAGTTGAGAGAAAAGCAAGTTTTATGAGGCAGTGCACCAGCCTGAAGTTCGGCGTTTGCATGATTCCTGGCTTGAGCTTTGGCTATGCTCGTATTGGGTGTATCACCTCGCCTAGGCTCATTCCTAGCGATGATTGCACGTAGCTCTTGTTCGGTTTTCTTCTGCGGTACCCTTGCGAACGAAATCAATCCGACGATAACCCCCATGATAACGTTTCCTGATGTGATCAGAATCAGGGCATATCCAATTCCAAATGCTCGCTTTCTGGACAAGGTGATCATGTCTGTTGGCGACCGAAGTATCTGCTGTTTGTCAAAGCAGGTGTAGCTACAATTGAACGCAGGATCCGTAGTCCCCCAAAAGCTTTGCAGAAGAACGCCGTCGTTAGATCGGCATGCTGGCCAGTCGCGCAGGAGCGTCACGAAAGCCATTATTGTGCCGAAAGCGACCAGATATCCCCAAAACCCAAAGATGATACGTGACTGTTTTATCGGGATGATATAAGACCACTCGGAAATTGATCCGAATGCGAAACAGCTGACGCTAAGAATTGCCCAGATACCGTCGCTATCGAGGTCGTATATTTTTCTAGACCGGATCACAAGTATGAATGCATGTACGACAGCGATGCCCGAGTATATCAAAGCCGAAGCCAACGCACCGGCGATAAGCCAGATTTGACTCCTGCCGACGGCAGAGAAGACGATGAGGGCGTAGAAGAGAAGTCGAGATAGAAGTCCGTACTGTCCGCTGAGCTGGTAGGCACACACGATCCGATCTTGGTCTGTGGTCGGATTATACCAGGGAACAGCATAAGCTTGAACGCTGAAAAGGCAGATTATCGTAAGAAAAGACTACGAAGGTCCGTATGGCCGTGGGCACAGCATCGTTCCAAGCAGCAACGGACGGGCCTTGTGTGAGTAGTAGACATATTTCGAACATACATAAGAAGTAGATGAACGTTGGTTTGAATATGAACTTGAACCATACGAAGAGGGGCTGTGTCCACACGAAACACCAGCCACTGGTATCATGCATAGCTGCCCGGCCGATATGCTTCTCCCACCATTGCATTCGCAGTTTCTAGGCACTGCTTCTCAAATCTTGTCTTAGCTTAGCGACTCGCCCAACCTGTGAGAGCCCGAGGAGTAGCCTGGCTAAGGCGCAGCAGCGACAAGGGAAGAAGCTGCAAGGCTAAAAGACAGAGGTGGTACTCCATTGCACTTCGTAGCGCTTTCTGATATGTAGTGTTTAGGTGCAGCCGAGGGTAGTAGGGAAACAGAGATGGACAGGCTGGAAACGCTGACAGAGGGAATGGATAGCGGTGAACAAGGAACTGATCGCAAGCACGTGACCTCCGCGATTCTTCCCAAAATTGTTTTCAATCCCTAAGCGCAAAAGTCCATAATCTCTCACCCCCTACCTAAGTCGGGGTACAATCTGCAGGGATTTCAGAATCCACCGTTTAGACCTCGGAGTGCATTGTTTTCACTTTAATTGGATATTTTTTAAAGCTCTGCCACTCTATCTATACCATTTCTAGCGTTGCAAAGCAGGCCTCTTCACTGTGAAAGAAGATAAACCAGACGGAAAGCTTATGGCTCTTGATACAATATATGCTTCTACAAACTGTAGGAAATTTTTGTTTGTCTCTTCGCAAGACGCTTGTTGTTGGTAATCACGCGTTAGCTCCCAATTCAGTAGCAAGAATTATAGTCCTTGGAATGCCACGCATTTTCCAACAATATTGCTAAATCCTTGCCGCATGCTACATCAGCAAGACCGGACGTCGGTGCAAAAGTTTGGCCACAGACATCTGCCAGGAGGAGATGGAGTTTGTCAGCTCGTTGGTGTCCTGCCTTACTATTCTTCCGTAACCTCAAGTGGCATGGGCTCAACCCTCTCCGTGGCCACGAATCCCATATGGGGGCCGAGACCAATACTATAGTATATCTCTCCCCCGGCAGAGAAGATTGCTGTAGACTCTGTAACGGGCTCCCAAATCAAAGCGTGCCATCATAGAGGTATGCACGTTCCGTCATGCAGGTTTGTGGCGTGAAAGGCCAACGATTGGGTGGATATATGCTACCGTTCTCGCTTTGAGTAAGATTTTGGGCATCACGTGCTGGGTGAACGCGAGCCAACGATCGCTTAGGCAGAGCTTTTGTTGAAGCCTTTCGAGACCTTGTTCATCTTTGAGGAGCGTCTGGTACTTCCAGCGTGGGATTCTTACGTCGAAGCAAAGATGGTCTGCTCGATGACATACTCTGTCCCTTATCGTCGGCTTCTAGTCCACGCCTGATGACAGCAACCTCATTCCGTTTGACGAAAACTATCTCGCCATTGTGGGTTATTCCGAATAGAAGGTCTATGTTCGTGCTGAGCCAATCGGCTGGGAGGAAGAAATGACGTGTATACTCCTCTGCGTTGGGACTCTGGAGGTTTGCCGAACACACCCAGCCGCTGCTATGTAAGAACACCAATCGTTGCCCGTGTTCACCAATAAGAGTCTTTACATGTTCTGCCAAAGAGCGGTATTTCGGTATGGGAACTGCACTTCTCGACTTCGTATTGAAATCGGATGTGGCCCAAAGCAGTAGCTTGGACTGAGAAGATGAGCTCGATGTGGTGCCGAATGTCGTGCCGATAACGGCACCAGCCAAACATGAAATGGTTGACTGGATGGAAAGTTCAGGAAGTATACTGCCTTCGAGAAGCATTCCATCCTCGCTTGTAAGCTTGCGGAGAGTGTTCCACTCGTATAGATGTGCAGTGTTGTTTGCTATAAGTATTAGTCGATCTTGTTGCTGGGGATGCGTTTCCCACCGGTATGCTTCACGATCTTGCCAAGCCAATGTTGTCTCTCCGCTACTGGTTTCTTTCAACGGCATGGGCCAAAGTGTATCCGCCGTGGCTGTGCTAACAAGTAGTTTTGTGGTATCCGGACTCATCAACACCTGGTTGACTGCGATTCCGACTCGTTGATCAAACAACGCCGCGTGCGCTGCCCAATCGTTCTCCGTGCGAGTCAACTTGTGTACCATGATTCGACTAGACGAGTCTATGCTGACGATGAGATGACTGGCCTCATAGAAGCAGAGGGATAGTACAGAAACACCGTGGGAATGGCTGAAGACTTTGCTCATCTGTTTACCTGATTTGACTTCATAGGAGTAGATAGACCCATCCTCCTTGCCGCAAAAGAAGCAATTGTTTTTTCTGGGGCATGCTATGGACGTGATCAACAAAATGTCGTCCGAAGATTCAAGACTGATCTCTTGCGCCATCGTCGATACCGAAACGGAGTCGCTATTCTCTTCGTAGTCTTCTCTCATAAGTACAGGCGGATCCCACACACGACATTGAGATTCTCTGATATCAACAAGATGATGACTGTCTCCGCTAAATGCCAATTGGCGAATCCCGTAATCTTCTGAGTGGATTTTGTATAAGAGCTTCAATGTCTCGAAATCAAATAATTGTATTATCCCAGAAGAATTGCCGGTGGCCAAGGTGCGTCCATCGGGGGAGCAAGCAAGACTTTGCGCGTTGGCCACTGTTGTAGCACTTACCCTGCCTTCAGAGGTGTCAAACAAAACAAGATCTCCATCTGAGTATGACGCTGCAAGCAAGCTACTATTCGGCGCAAGACTGAAAATGAGGCCAGTCGCTCCTGCGGTGGCATGTCGCTTGTGATCATTAGTACGTGTACCTGTCTCTTTGCAATAGGTGTCATGCATTGTATCTCTCTCAAGATCCCACAGAAGTATGTCCTGACCTCTGTAGACGACGGCCAATAGATACGACTCAATGCAGATCGCCGCAGCAATCGGCCGACGAAACGCATGAGCGTTGGGGCCCTCAAGTTCTAGCGTCCAATTCGCTGAATCTCGCAAGGTCGCTGTTACAAGGTCCCATATCATCAAGTGGTTGTTTTTGAGGGCGGCCAGCAAAAGCTGTTGTTCCTCGACGAAGGCAACGGCCAAGCATTGGTGGGTTATATCGAATTTCGATAGCTGTTCCCATGTAAAAGTGTTCCAGACACGCACGATTTTCAGACTAGCGGAAGCAAGAACATTCATACCCTTGCTGAACTCTAGCAATCTGACGGGCTCGTGATGCTGTAATGGACGGATCTCTTGACAAGTCATCTCACTGTATATTAGGATCTTTCCACTGGATGTTCCGACCGCGAAGTACCTGTCCGTACAAGCTAAGGCCGAAAACTGCTCTTCCGTGTTCAACGCCGTAATCGTGGATAAGCAATCGTCCCAGGTCGTGGCGGATAGCCCAAGCACTGAAATACCACGCATAGACAGCGCGAACTGTTTATGCAGAGCACTATCGACGGGGCAGAAAGGCGGAATGAGTTGGAATATCGAAGATGGAGAAGCTGAGAGATTTCGGCCGAATTTAGTGACAAGTCTTACTAGATCGATGGCCCAAGACTCAACAGCTGCCACTTCTTTGCCAAATAGGGACAAGTGTTTCGATCGTCGTTGAAGAAGATGTCTTAGTGCTTTGCCAGTCTGTATTATTTTATGCAAATTCGACTGCTGTGCCATATACTCCACCCAGGACAAAACATTGGAGGAGCTGAGGAACTTAGCTATAGCGATCAAGAACGCATCGTCGACTGACGATATGTAAGCAATGTGCTCGAAGAACGCATTACAGGCGTAGGTAACGAAGGGACATCGCTCTTGAACGAGGTTGACGGCACTAAGTCGTCGATGTCGTGGACCCTTCATTTCGTGGCCGTTGAGGTATTGCAAGCAAGTCATGACCAGTCTCTTATGACCTATCTTCGTATCGATTGCAAACTCGGACGTAGTTGCGTCCACCTTTAACAGAAAGTCGCGTGCTGTTTGATGAACCATTTGTACATGTGACTGTGCATCAACGTATACTAGCTGACCGCAACTAGACGCAATTGATCTTTCTACACTATCAATGCTATCTTCCATGTCAATTTGTAACGCATGATACAACTCGTGGGTCGTGAGTGGTCGTGCGGAGCAAACTGTCCATGTCAATATCGCTCTCGCGAGCTCCTTTCCGTAAGGTGCTCTTGACATAGAATCAAGAATACGTAGATATAGCTCATCCATGTCAGAGGGAACATCTTCTAGTACTTGGCGAATCTCAGCGGAAGTATGAACACGCCTTAATTCCTGTAGAATTAAGCTAACCCATAGGAAGCACCCAGCGGATTTTGTCAGAATCTTCGAGATCATATTTTGTCGAGCTTCCGGGTCTATTTCCGGTAATTGATCTATGTTAGCCTCGAGGTACAATCTGATGTCCCATTTGATATCCTCTTCTAGAACCTCATCGGATACAACTTGAACCCTCGAATGGGAAACATGGGTATATAACCTGAAAGAGTGTCGCGAGGTTAAAAGAAGACGAATGGGACAGACTTCCACAGCTTTGAGCAGCAGAGGCACAAGCTCGGAATCGCTTTTGCACTCATCTAAGGCTATTAAATATCTCAGAGTCAGCATAAATTTTCCAGAAAGAAAGACACAGCTGCTGCAAGACACGGCTGGAGGGCATTTGCTCCTCCAACATGCTGCAGTACTCATTGCATGATCGAGAATAGACAAAGCCAGTCCGAGAACTCACCATCAATGACCCAGTATTGGGAATGGACGAATGGTATTCGCAGTATACCTTCAACAAATAGTCTCCGCCAAATGGTTCGATAATCTGCTTTGCGAAGTTGATCGTCTTGCTCATACATGGCAAGTACAAGTTCTAGGACCTCGATGTGCATGTGAGCCATTTGCCAAGCTATCGAAAGAAGAAAAGAGCTAATAGACGTCTTGGCTTTGTCTCGATAATCGAAGAAGTAAAACGCGAGATCCCGATATAAGTCCTTAATATGATGGATGATTCTACCGCAGAGAACAGTCTTTCCGGTGGCAGGTTTGGCACTGACCCAGTACACTTGTGTATTTGCCGAGTCTCGCCACTCCAAAAAATCCCTTTTTTGTAGCATCCATTCACAGGACCCTCGCATTCGGAGAGCGTCAGCATCCATAAAATCGTTCTCAGGTGCATCAGAGATTCCAAGAAAGCTATCCAGGAGACGATACTGCTCGTTGTTGAGTTCTCGTCTTGAAGATATTACATGGTCTCGAAAATTGTCGATCGCAGATGCCAATGCATTGCGAACCGTCTGATAGTTTGGATCGGCTCGGCTACTATATTTGCAGACTTCGCGATGATTAGCACCTAAATACGCGGTACGTTCGTTGGCGTAGCCTAGGGTGGCCGAATCCTTGTCGACCACGAGGCTTTTCGTTACGCCGAAGCTCATGGACAGTGTTTCGTAGAATGAAAAAAGTTGCAGATCTTGACAATGCTGAGGAAATTCGTCGTTGATTGATTGAGTGGTAACGGAATTCGGGTGTAAATCTTCGACAAATGGTCTGGGACCGGAGGATACATTTAAGCTCAAGATCTTGGTCAAGGTTTGTGCAAGATCTGCACCTCGGTGTGGAGTAGCGAGGAAGAAAATGGTGCGCACCCTCTCCGCAAGTGAATGGAATTCTTCCTTTTGTTTTGCTAGGATAAACGCGCGTTTGATCACAAGGCCTCCCATACTATGGCCCACGAAGATCAGTGGTACCTAATGCTCGGGTTAGTAAGTTCCCATCCGGACAGAAGATGTATAGATACAATTACGTGATGCGACGAACCGTGGGGAAACGAAGATATGTACTGACATTTGAGCTTCGAGGTATTGTGGGACAGTCCTGTATTGATCCGAGGAGTGACTTTGCAAAATCATGCAAGTTGAGAATACTCTCCCTGTCCCAGTTGGAATTATAACCAAAGCTATGAATTCTCACGTCTTGAAACCCAGGGTCATTCGGCAACCACTCTTTAATCCAGTAAAGTGAAGGATCATCCGACTTAGTCCATGTACTGCGAGATCCTCCCCCCAAGCCGTGTACAAATATCAGGTCGGCGACAACAGAGTCTTGTGCCTGGTATAGGGTAATTAGACCTAATGGACCTTTCGAATCGGTGGCGGCGTCGCCACCAGTATGACCTTTAGTGAGCCGGCGGGAGAGGAACGAGCGACCGGACATAGACGCCATTGTCTTCTGACTCTTCATTCTGTCCATATCGTAGGGTCATGTGACTTCATAAGACGATGTGAAATCTGCAAGGCCGACTTATATTCAGGCTTGGCGTGGCTTCTGCTAGGTAAAAAAGTAATCAGTGGTTCGAGCCCGTGCGTAATGCGTGCGTAATGGCGATCACTCGCGAGCGTGACTTGGACCTTACTAACATGGACTGCCAGTGCTGCTCCAAATACCATCTGCTACATACCTAGATCAAGGACGTTGTAGGCAAATTTAGAGTTCCTTCGAAATGTTCAAGGTCCCTGAGAGTCCACAATTCTGTTCACCGAAACGAGGCCGGAGAACTTCCACGAGGCACAGACAGACGCGAAGAGCCGTGGCTTTTAAGACCGCACCTGACAAGAAGCGAACATGGTCGAGGAGGCTGAAGGACCCTTGCGAATTGCGGAACTCGGATCTTCTGCAAAGCGGGCCGGAGGGCCTTGCCACCTACTTGATAAGAGCTGCTCTCGGACTATTATGACATCAGTAGGTGTGACTTTATAGGCCTAGCAATGCGTGGCTGGTGCAACCCACCATTTGCCTAAAAGCATAAGGGCCTGTTCGAACTCGTTTTCGATGGAAATTAGTCCTACCGGTACACACGATCAATTAGTACTATTTCAAACATCTAAATAGTATCGTTTAGTACTATCTTACTGTTCGAACTCGCATGCAAATAAGCGTCAATTAAATACTTCTACACAGTGCCAAGAGAAATAACGAGAACTCTTATCGCCATCAAAATAGACTTATTCTATACTTCTTAATCTATCTCGTCGCTCTTATCTATCTTATTTACTCTCTCTATCTATTATAAGTCGAAAAACAAAGAAATCTACAACTAACAAAAAGTCTTCGCGATCTCGATACATTTAAATCGCAACAAAGAAGCTTTTAATACTTTAAACAATACTTGATATACAATTTAAAAGCTTTAGAACAAACTCTAAAACAAAGTCTAGTATTGTAATAGCTATAATTAAAACTATTGTCGTCGATTATTCTTTTTCTTCAAATAATAATTAGTTCGAAACAAAAATCGATATCTTTAAAAGAAATCTTATAAACTAATTTGCTAGACAAAGAATAATAGCTAGATAGACAAAGCAACTAGACAAAGAAACTAGACAAGATAAAAAGGCACGCAAGTAAACAAGACAAATATCTATAATAATTGTAAAGATAATTCTCTAAGAACTAAGTTAATAATTAAGTTATACTTAATTGTTTAAGAGTAAACGTTATTGATAGACGTTAAATGCTCTCTTGCTATTTGACAAGAGCATTAGACACAAATCTCGTAATATATGTTCTTCTTAAAAGAAAAGATATTAATATTCTTGTTATATTGCAAATTCAAACATTATCTAATTTTTAAACTCAATTATTACTTTGTCTAGATCTTAATAGTCTAATTAATTGTAATAAATTTGTTGTTCTTGTTCGTTTGCGTATTATATTGTTAAATAATCTTAGCTCAATTCTTTTTAAGATTTAGTTTATTGTAAAACTTCTTGTTGTGTTAACAATAAATACTCTTTTTCGCATTTAAGTATATCTTGTTTAGCTTAATTCTTGCAAAGTTGTTCTAAAAACTATTTTCGAACAATTTAACAATCTTGACAATTTAAGTTGACTTGCTAGCAAATTTAGTAATATTTTCAAGAAAAGCATAGATATCAATTACAATAAAGAAGTCGATATTAAGAATAATATTGCAACTATCTTGTATAACTTAAAAATGCATTATTGTTTTGTTTAAGTTATTTGTTATTTTGTTTAGCATTTGTTTAGTTGTTATTGTAAATTAAGTTGTTTAATAATTAGTAACTAAGATATTTGTAAATCTAGAAACTATTTTTTTGCAAATTAATTTATTTTTCGAAATTAATATTTAACGTACAATTGAGTTTATCTTAATTGTCTCGAGCTTCTTCGCATAACGTTCTAGCAACTTTGAATTTCGCAAAACAAAAAATAGAACAAAGTTAAAGAAAATATTTTTATTAATTAGAATTTTTAAAATTAATTTGCTTGCTTTTATTGTTAAAGCTAGATATTTGCAAGATAATATTATTATCTCGAATAAAATTTAATTAATATTTGTCTTTTGCGTTTTTGGCACTTTAGTTAAAGCTACGTCTTAATATTCAATTGTATAACAAATTTTAATTGATATAGTTTTTTTATTAATATTAATTGTTTCAAGATTTTTTTTGTAGTATAAATTCGAAGATTGATTGCTAAATATAATAAAATTTAAGACAAATTTGCAAGTCTTGTAGTTTGCAAAGATCTAATTTTTTTTTAAAAAATAACAACTTGTTTAAACGTATTAATATAACGTAAAACATAATACTATATATAAGATTACTTATCTTAATTGTCTTGTACTTCTTTTGCGAATTAATAATTTAAGTAAACTAGATATTAATATTATCTTGCAAGATATATCTCTTTTTAAAAACATTAACAATACTTATAAACACAAAAATAAATTTTAGAGATTCGCGTAATACACAAATATTGTTATTTTTATTAAAAGTTGCAAATTACAAAGCAAAACAATCTTATATTGTAATATTAATACAAACAATACAATTTATATTGTAATTAATAAGACATATATAACTTGTTAAATAAATAAGATAATTGTTAATTTCTATCTTTTCTTTAGATTAAAATAGAGCAATATTGTTTTTAATTATTTTTGCGCTTAAAATCTTAAGATTAAGAACTAAATAAATAAGAGATATATTATTATCTTTGCAAAGTATAAATATAATAAAATAAATATTAAATATAAATATTTCGCAAATAAGTTATTCGACGTTTATTATAATATGCTTTCAAAGAAAACTGTTCTTAAATTTAATATTTATTTAATTTAGTTTGTTATTATCTAATGCAATCTAGTTATTATTGTTTTGTTAACTTCGCGTTTTCGCGAAATTGTCTTTGATTATTTAGTTCGCAACTTTGCGTTCGCAAGCTTTTGCAATATTTTAATTAAAATAAAAGTTTTTATTCTTTTTGCTAAAAGTTATGTTAATTGCTTGCTAAATAATAACAATAGATAGATAATTTTGCAATGTAGTAACGATAATAGAGATATTATTGTCGATAATATAAAAATAATAGTTAACAATAGTAAACAAGAATATATATTAATAGAATTAAAGATAATAAACTTTAATAATATTGTTAATATTAATATTAATTATATTAGTATTTTAATAAATTGCGTCTTATAACTAAAACTTATAAAGCGTCTACTATAAGTAAACAATAAATTATAATTGTTTAACGTTACGTCTAGACAAGTAGTTTATTGTTATTAATTCTTGAATATTAATAACAATAATATTAAGATAATATTTTAATATTGTTGTCTTTTTTGTTGTTTGTAGTAGTCTTAATCTTAGATAATCTATCTTTTTTCTTAGATATAAACGCGTTTTTTGTTGTTTTAGACAATTGATTGCGTTTCTTTAACAATAATATAAAAACAATAATATCTACTAAAGATGTCAAAATAATTACTTCAAATATTGTAATAATTGTTTTAAGACATTTTATAATAAAAGAAATAGATATTTTGTACTTGGTCTTGTAGTTGTTAACAAGATTCGCAAAAATTTTTAGTAAATTTTTATTATATTATTGATTTTACTTAGCATTGTAAGTTTTTTATCGAACAAGATACTTTAAAATAAAACAATTTTGCTTATATTAACGAATGCAATATTTAATAAAAGCTTTAATCTTATAAAAATATTATTCGATATTTAATTTAATAACAATCTTTGAATAATTTAACTTTAAACAATTATATAAATCTTTATTATTTAGCGTTAACTTAAAATAAGTAATAAATATAATTAAGTAAATCTTTTAATTTGTTGAGAGATTTAATTTGTATATTGAATTGTTTTTTTGTTCGAAAATCTTAAAAAATTTAATATATTAAATTGATAACTTAAACAATTTAACAAACAACAAAAAGTAGTTCTTATAAAGACAAAAATATATTATGTTGCTTATTGAAAGCTTAATAAATTTCTAATATTTATCATATATTGTTTTAATTATTATATTAACTTGTGCAATTGTTGCTTTTGTTTTAAAGACGTTAATTATTAAAAGCTTAATAAATTTGTAATATTTATTATATATTGTTTTAATTATTATATTAACTTGTGCAATTGATGCTTTTGTTTTAAAGACGTTAATAATCTTCTTTTACAATTAATTTGTTTAAAAATTGTTAAATCTAAGAAGAGATAAGAGATTATATATCTTAAACTTATAATTGTTTTATTTAATAACAATTTAATAGATGTATTAAGCAAATTATTAAGACAAACGCAAAGTGCGAACAAAAAGATAATTAAATTTAGATTAGAATTGTTAATTGCAATATATTGCAAAACTATTTTAATTATTTAATTTATTTATTTACTTTGTTTGTTTATTTGTAAATAGTATATTGTTAAAACTAGAAATTAAACTTCTAGCTTCTAAAATATAATTGTTTAGAATTTAGATATAAATTTGCAATCTTTATTATATACAAACGCTTTTAAGACTTCTTAATTAACAAAATTATCAAAAAGAATACTTATTTATTTCGTTATAATATAAGTTATTTTGTTGCTTAAGCTAATTATTTTTTTGAAAAATTTGCAAGTTGTTATTAAAGTAATATCGAAGTTTTAATATAATAACAATTTTAAAACAAAATCGATATATACAATATAAAAAGATACAAAAGAATTTAAAATTAAATTAAGACTTTTATACAATTAATATTGCTTAGTTTAATAAAAATTGTACTCTTAACAATAAGCAATATATTAATGCAATTAAGAGACAAGATTGCAAAGATAAGGGTTAACAATTATTGTCTTGTAAGTACAAGTAAAATTAATATAACTATTTATATTGTGCGTCTAATAAAAGATTTTTATCTTAAATTTCTTAAGCAAGTATAGTTTTTTGCGATTTGCATAGTTTGTAAAGTAAAATAAGTTAATTTCTTTAAAAAATTAAATGCTAGAAGATATGAATAATTTTTGAATTATTGTTAAATTTTTTGTTTATTTAATAAATTTAACATATATTTCAAAAAATCTTTTCTTAAAGATTTTACTTATTTGAATAAAATATAAGTAAAATAAGATTGTTTTGTCAATTATATTTTAATTAATTAAATTTAACTTCTTTTTAAAAGTTTGTCGCATTAATTTAGTTATAATTTCTATATTTGTTACAAAATTGTTTATCTTATCTAAGATTAATAATTTATTTTAATTATGTTTATCTTTAAGTGCGAGAAATCTAAACAATATATTCGAAATTATATATAGTCTTCTTGCACAATAACGTACGTTTAATAACAATTGTAAAAGATATTGCAAAATATATATAGAACAAAGATTAAACTTATTAGTTGATAAGAAGAATAGCATAATTTGTTTAACAATACTTGTTGTAATTAAGTAATTAGTATAAATTATAATAAGTCTTTTAATTGCTTCTATTAGATATTTAATCTTTTGTATTGTTTATACAAGACAAGTTACTTTTATTTTAGTTAATTAATAATTTATTTTAAAAAAGCTTAGAGTCTTAAATAGAAACAAAATATGTTAAATATTGTCTTGTCTAAAGTTGTTATTAATTAAATTGTCTTTAATATAATATATCTTAATATTAAACTTGCGTTTCTTAAAGATGTTTAAGTCTATATACAATTAACAATTGTTGTCGAAATAAATTAAGAAATTCGAAGCTATTAAAAATCGCTATAGTTAATAGAAGAATTAAAGAAAAATAAACAAATATTTAATATATATATTTCTTGAATACGTCTTTTGCTTTTGCTTGTTAACAATAGAGGAATTCTTTAGAAAGCGAGTCTTTTCCTGTTGTAAAACGTTAATTTGCTAAGCATATTAAGCAATTTTGTTTCTTTAATAATTGACGAGATTAAAATAGATTTTAAGCGTCTTTAAATTCTTAAAAAATTTAATTATCTTAATAACAATAATACGTTTACTTTTTGTTTTAACAAAGTAATGCTAAAATAATTAAGATAAATTTTTTTAAAATTAAGCGTAACGTTTAGTAAAACTAATTTGTCGAACAACTAAATAAAATAAGCTATATATATATTAAACAATTAGAAGAAGACGATAATATTGTTAATATAAATACGATAGAAGTTTCTAAATTAATAAAGTTTTCTATCTATTATTTGTTGAATGTAGACAAACGAATTTTTGAATTTTACAATAACGATATTAAGTTGTTTTTTGTTTCGATAAATAATAAAGAAGAACTTATACTTGTTTTCAAACGCAATTAAGAATTGCAAAAAAAAAATTAATTTATTTATTAAATTTATATATCTACAATTACAAATTTAAGTTATAATATTTGTTTAAACAAGTATTAAATACTTATTTGTAATAACTAGTTTATTTAGTTTGCGAATATTAGTTACTACTTAATGCTTTCCAATTTTGTCTAACAAAATTTGTTAAATTACGAAGACAAGAAATTCGAATAACAAAAGTTTAATTAATTATATTATCTTGTTTTGAGCATACAATTTGTCGAATTCTTTATTAACTATCTTGCGATCACATTCTTTTAAGAAATAAATCTTATATTTTATCTTTAATATTGATATAAAATTTTAGTTGTTATTTAATAAAATCGATATTTAATTTTTCTTAACAAGATTAATTGTTTTGTTTATATTTTTTCACAAAATATGCAATTGTTTAACGAAACGCTAAAGCGCAATAATTTCGTCTAGATTGTTATAAATATAAACGCCATTAATTAGATTTATTTAATAGTTATTATTAAGTATATTAATCTTAATATCTTTTTTAGTTGCTTAGCTCTCTTTGTTAGAGCTAACCTAATAACAATCTTGCTTCTTAAACTCTAGTAGATGTCTTAGCATCGTACATTGCAAAATGCGAAGAGACACAAAGCAATTGCTACAAATATATACGAAAGATATTTCTCTATTTGCGATATAAGAGTAAGCGTCGAACAAAATCAATTTAAAGAGATAATCTTTATTAGACAAAGTCTTGTCTTGTACTATTATTAGAATTTCGAAAATAAAATAAATAACAATTATAAGACTTCTTTTAATCTTAATAATTTGTTTTATTCGAATATTGTTTTTAAACTTAATTTTTAGCTTTGTTTTCAAATTTTAATAATTTTTAATAATTAGTTTTTGTCTATTTGCGTTAACAATTATACGTTTAAGATTAATAATATTTATCTTAAGTAGCAACTTTGTTTTTAGATTTTTTATAATATAAACTTTTTAATAGAAGTAAACAATAGCTATTTTGTTGTCTATTTTGTCTTGAAAATATATTAAGAGTCGAAAATAATTGTTGATTAAATATTTGTTATTCTTAATTAATGCGAAAAACGCACTATAATAAAGAACACAATATAATAAAAAGAATTAAATTACTAGCTAGAAGAAGAAAAGTTCTCTAGATCTAAATATAGACTTAATTGTCAAAAAATACTTTGTTAAACAAGACAAGAAAAGAAATATCTTGTTAAACAAAAAAAGTACGATTATCGTAATATTTGCTCTTAATCTTCTTAATATGTTATTGTTCTTAATAGCAACAAAAGAAATAATTGTAAACAACAAAAATTCTTGTATGCGATAAGAATTCTTGTATGCAACAAAAATTCTTGTAGACGACAAAGATTCTCGTTGTCGATAAATCGATGCGTAGTAAGAAAAGAATCTAGTAAGAAATATCAAGAAAACAATTAAAATATAGAGAAGATTATTAGTGTAACAACAAGCAAAATAGACAACTAGAAGCGAGTTTTTCGCTAGTAATATATCTTTGATTCATTGTCGATTAAAAAGAAAAAAATTCTTAACAAACAATTAAAGACAAGATATTCGCTAATAATATATTTGTTAATTGAAAAAAAAAGTAAATAGTTAAATACAAGAAAAGATAATAAAGTATAAAGTATTAGAATAATCGATTATTAAAAAAGATCGCATGCAAAAATAAAAATTGTAATAAAAATTAGCGACAAAAAAAGATTAAGTCTACAACAATAGAATAAATGCGTCTTAATAAGAATACAATCTTTAAATAAATTTGTTTAAATTAAAATATTTCTTAAGCAAGTTAAAATTTTTTTTCTTCAAGAGTTTTTCAAGCTCTTTTTTATGTGCGTAGAATTTTATATATAATAAAGCGTTCTTAATTAAGAAGAAATTTTCGAGATACGTAAAATTTAGAAAAGCAAACAATAAGTATTGTTTTACGATTTTTATAATAATTTTATAATATAATTGTTAGATCGAGTTTCAACTTGATCGAGTTAACTTGTCTAATTCTAATTCTAAGATTAAGCAAATTTTCTAGCTTAACAAGATAGAATAAGCAAAGAATGCGCATTAAGTGTTTAATTCGATCTACTCGATTATATAATATTACGTAACGCGCTAATTATATACGATTGGCGTAAACTCTACACTAGCTTAATCGAGTTAGCGTATAGATAAAATAAGATAAGATAAGCGAATACTAATTCGACGAAGTTAGTTTAAGTTCTTAGTATTAATTCGACGAAACTTAATTCTAGAATCGAGTTTGCGTCTTAATCCTAATTCAATCTTACAAAATCTAAGAGAATAAATTAAATTAAGAAAAAAATGTTCGACTCGATCTAACAATTACACTATAATTTTATTTGTAAATTTCTTAATTGTATTAAATAACTTAAAGATATTCTTCTTGTTTGTCTTAATTAAATTAAATATTAAGACAATCTTAATCAAAAACTATATACGCAATTAATTTTTTTTAACAACAACAAAAGCTTTTACGAGCATTGTTATTATTTGATTTGTTTAAAGTAAAAGCGTAATTAATAAAGATTTAGAAGCTTTAATTTTTTTCGAGAAAATCTCGATATTAAATTTTAGTTCTAGCATAGTTTTTAATTTTTTGCTTTTTGTCTTGATTTTTTGTCTTTGCTCTTGCGCTTTTTTCTTGTTTTAGATTTCTTTGTTTCTTCTTTAATTTTATCTTGTTTAAAAAATTTGCTATTCTTGCTTTTGTATTTTTTTTTGTCTTCTTTTTTGTCGCTTCTTTGTTAAACTTGTTCTTTATAAAAAAAATGTTTTTTTTTTATCGTTACTAGATTCTTGCTTTAAGACGAAATCTTTAAGAAATATTGTTAACTTTGTAGATTTTTCGATAATAACTTTATCTCTCTTCTTAACAAAAATATTGTGTTTCGTTGACGCGTTTAATATTATTTATAAGCTAGATATTCTTATATATTACAACGTAATAATTTTTTCGAGTTGATAAATTTTTAAGAAAAACTAGTTTTTTGTTATTCGATATATTAACTTTTATTGTTCTCTTGTTAATAAAAGTTTTTTGTTAATATAGTTTTTGCGTTGTAGCTTTAACGTTACGAATCTTATAAAGTTATTAATCGAATAGAATTGCGCAATTCTTTGAAGAGTATTTGATCGAAAGATTATCGAGATTAAGCTTATTTAAAATTAATATATTATAAAAGAAAGAACGCGACTTGTTATTTGTAGTCGATATATTTAATATCGCAAGATCGAAGTTAATAATATTTATAAGAACAAAATGTTTAAAATTGAAATTTGTAGAAATTATAAGATTAAATTGTAAGATTGTAATACAAATATAAAAGAAAGATAAAAAAGAGTTAAAAGTTGCAATTGCAAGATTGTAAGTTTTTTCGAATATTAATATCAAGTTGCTAATAGTATTGAGAAATATAATAATCTTTGTAAACGCGTTAAAAAAGACGCGTATTATTAACAATTTTAGTAGACAAATTTATGTTACTATTATATTGTAGTACGCAAGAAAAAGTAAAATTTTAACTAATTTAAAGTTATTGTGTTCTTCAAATTATTGAAGAACATTAATAACAAGTACTTCTTTTACAAATAAATAAAAATCTTTGTTTATATTTAATATTTCGCGAGCTCTTAGTTTTGTATTATAAGTATATATAATTAATTAACAAAATAAAGAATTTTAAAACACTAATCTTGTTAAAATTTTTAAATTAACTTTATGTTTCTAGAATATTGCGATTGCTTTTACTTTTAACAAAATAATAAGTTCTTTTTTAAAAGATTTTATTCTTATCTTTCTCAAATATATTTAAAATAACAAATAAGAAAAATCTTTAAGATTGTTACTTTAATCGAAAATATTAAATAAAGTTAAACTCTAAAGATTAAGATATGCTTGATATTTTTTTTATATCTTAAGAACAAAATGTTTAAGATTAATAGATTTGTTACAATAGTCGATTATTAACAAAATCGAAATAGTAATTTCGATTCTTAAGTAAACTATTAAAAAGAAAAGAATTTTCGCGATTGTTATTATATTATAAACAATTAACATCAACAATATAGAAATTAACTTTTTTTCTATTTTTGTTGCACGCTCTAAGTAATTTTTTCAAAGTTTTAACTTTATTCTTTAGATATTTGTCTTGTTCTATTAAGTCAAAAATGCGTTAATAATTGTTTTTAATTGTTGAAAAGTAGTAATTCTTAATAATTAAACAATTTTGTTAAGTAAATTTCTTCTTTATTAATAATAATAATTTGAGTCTATACTTGCTAAAAATCAAAATAGCAATTAATTTCTTTCTTAAGTATAAGATTAAATTTAACAAATTTAGAATTTATAAAGCTACTTTTTTTATTGTTTCGACAAAAATTTCTTTAAGTTTATCGAATTGCTAATAAATTATATTAAGCAATTTGTTTTTTGATAAATTTTTGTTGTAATAAGACAATTAACAAATTACAATAATTCTTATTAATATAATATTTTATTTTCGAAAAATCTTAAAGCAATTTCTAGTCTTATATTTTTGAAAATAATATTAATATTTATAAGATCTTACGTTACGTTTCTTGTTCTTGTTTTTTATACAAGAGCAAAAGCAACAAAATTTATTGCTATTACGTAAAGAAATATTAATATTAATACTATATTTAATTATAAAGCAAAGTTGACGCGTTTTGCGCATCTATAAGCTCTAAGAACTTCAAAATTTATTTGCAAGTAAAATATATAACAAGCAAAATAACATTGTAATACAAAGCAAATTTATTTTTATAAAACAATCTTGTAATAATATGTTTTCGATAAGCAATTAAAGCAAGAATTTTGAGTTTTTGTAAACAAAATATATTTTAGTAGACTTGTTTATTATTCTAGCTCAAACAATATTGCTTTACGAGCTTTAATATTCTTGTACTAATTATACGTCGCAGATATTTAAGTAACTATTAATTAAATTTAACATTTTCTTTAAATTAACATTTTCTTTAAATTAACTTTATTATATTATACGTTATACGTCGAATTTTAGTCTTTTTATTTAACTAAGTATTGAATAGTTTTTTTTTTCGATCTTTGTTATTGCGCGATGTTATATATCTATTAAGTAGTCTTTCGAACATATATTAATTATCTTTTTTAAAATTATTTATAGATAATATTTCGATATTTACGACTCTAAAATATAAATCTTTTTTCTTTAACGCAAATTTTAGCATAACAATAAATTTTATAGAATAATTTTTTTAATTGAAGAGTAAATCTAGTCTAAACGTTAAATACTTATAGACTTTCAAAATTATAAAAGATCTTGCTCTCTAATTTGAGAGCTTAGAATTTTTCAAATTTAGAATCTTGTATTCGAAATTAAGCTTAAAAAAAATCTTATTATTCTTTTTTAAAATAAGCAATTAATAATAATTGTTATATCGAAGTTTTATTTTTATATTAACAAACGTTATAAATTTCGCGACTTTTCTCTAATTTTTTTTTCGCAACATAATTAGTGTCTTCTTTGTAAAAATCAATTAATAATAAAATGTTACAAACAATTTTCTTGTAAATTAATTTATTTGAAAGATTTTCTATTAACGTATTCTTAAAGTTGTTTAGAATAGCACGCAATCTAATAGTAAAACACTTTTAATTTGTGTTCAAATTTGTTGTAAAATAATAATATAATATTATTTCGATTGTTTGATTCGATCTTTTTAATTGATTATTTAATTGTAAATAATAAGCAATAAAATATAGTAAATCGATTTCTAACAAGTAGAAAATTGCTTTTTATAAAGCGAATAGAAATTTTTTGTCTTAATTGAAAATAATGCATAAAGAAAGATCTTAATTCGCGAGAGCGTTAATAAGCTTAATAACTTATTTCTCGATTAAGAAAGTTGTCTTTTCAATTATTATTGTAATTCTTTTGAAGAATTTATTTGTTATTAATATAAAAGAATTGTACTCGTTAAGCAACTTCGACAACGCAAAAATAAAATTAATAATAATAATATAAAATATCTTTAACTTTGTAATAATAAGATTTAGTTGTTTGTACAAACAATGTTTGACTATATTGTTAAACTAATATAATAAATAGTGTTTTAAATATTTTTTTAATTGTTTAATCAAGTTTCTTATATAATAATTGACTATAATTTTATTATAAATGCGTAAGAATTCTTTGTGCGTCTATACATTATGCGATAGTTTAAAGATTCTTGCTTTTATAGCTTTAGAAATATACAATCTTAGTTGTTTGTTTTTTTTATTTTAAAAGTAAACGAGTTCTTTTTTTAATATAAATTGAATTTTCTCTATTTTAATTTCTTTTAACTCAATTGATTTTTTTAATATTGTTAACTTTTTCGAGATAGCAATCTTCTTAAAATTCTTTAATGTTGTCGAAGTTGTTAAAATTATAATAGCCAATTTTCGTCTTATCGCTTTTAACTTAATCGACTTTTTCGATATTGTATTTGTTGTATTAAATATTAAGATTACAATCTAAATTTTTGTTATTAAAGTTGAAACTTTTGCCAAAATAATAATAGCAAATTTTCGTCTCGCTAATATATATTCTCGATTAAATAAATAGTTTTGACTTTCTCGTTAATTATTATAATTACTTCTCGCGTCGATTAAGAAGCATTTCGTAGATTTTAAATTATTTTTTATTAATCTTGTAAATCTTTGTCAATTTTTTCTTAAAAACTAAAGTTATCTTAATTAAAATAACGCAATACGCTAAAATCTTGTTCAAAATTTTATTATTTGTAAGATTCTTTTATAAATAATTCTTTCGCAATAATCGTAAAAGAGCGTTAAAAATAATATTGTATTTCTTAACTTTTTATTTAATGTCAAGAGAAAACTATAAAATGTATTGCCAGACGCAAATGAATTATAAATTTATTCGATTAGCAAAAGAAAATAATAATTTGATTTGCTTCGCAATATTAACAATCGCAAAATAATCAATCAAGACAATAACTAATTTTTCTAATATATAATTTAATATATGTCGAATTTTCTTAAGTGTTTAAACAAACGTTGTTACTTTAAACTCTATTAATTAGTATTTCTTTTTAATATTATTTAATAACTTAAAAAGATATATTATAGTTTAAATGTTAATTGCTTAAAAGAAATTTGTATCAAAATTATCTTTTACGTAATAAATATAAATTTCGAACTTATATTTCTTAAAATCGTCTATGTTAATATATATTTGTCTATAAGAATTATACTAATAAAGAATATTCTTTTTCGTTAATTGCTATTAAAGCATTTCAAAACTTTGTTGCTTTATATCTTTAAAAATAATACTAATATTTCTACAATATTGTACGCGAATCTTTTTACTTTTAGCTAAAAACTTCTTCAACAAATTTGTTTTAAAATTCTAAACAACTTCTACTATTTGCACATAGTAGACGATTTTTAATCGAAATTAATTTGTTATTCTTAAATAAATCTTTAAGTTTTTTAATATTTTCGAAAAATTAAGTTCTTTTAACGCAACAAGCTTTTTCTTGAAAGTCTAGAGATCTAAATTATTAATACGTTGCCTCAATAATATTATAAATAAATATTTAATATACAATTTCTTAAGCTTTAAAGAAATTCTAATTTAAAAAAACAAAACAAAAATAATCTTAAAATGTGTCAAATGCTTAACAATATTGCGCGAAAAGACTACAATATTATCGATATAACATTTGTAAAACTTGCAATAAAATCTAAGAAATTTGTTTATTTTATTTTGAATATACAATATTAATTCTTTAAAATTTATAAGAGTTACGTTCGATTGCTCTTTTCTTTTGTAAAAAATAATTGTAAAACAATCTTAATACTTCTTTTTAATTAAAAATTAATAAAATTGATTGTTGTTATTTACGACAATAATATAAGAGCAATTTTATAATTTGATTATTACATTTTTTTGTAATAACAAAGAATATAGATTTGTAACGCTAATAGCGTTTAGACTTCGAATATTAATTATTGTCTTATCTTTTTAAATAAACTTTTTGTCTAAATCAATATATACAATTTTTTACACTACGAAAATAGAAAATTTAAAGAGTATAAAATTTTCGAATTATTTTAGTTTGTTTTGTGCATATATCTTGTCGAATTTTTTATTGATTAAGATTTTTGACTCTCGACTTAATAAATAAACTTTGTGCGCTAATTTTGCGTTAACAATAATTTGTCAATTAATTACTATAGAAATTTTTATATACTTTTCGAAAAAAAGATCTATTGTATTGTCAATATTTTCTTGAATTCTTAAATAACAATTAATTATTTTAATATATTTTAAAACTTTGTTAAGTAACTCGTAGATAATAATATTGTTTTTTAACTAAATTTTTATTTTCTTTAGAATAATCTTTTAAGAGAAATGTATTTTAGCAAGATTTAACTTAGATAAAATTAAATAATCTTCGAAGAAAAAAATTATCGCAAATAAGTAATTCTTTTTTTTTTACAATATAATATTCTTTATTTTTGTATTGTACAATATATTTAATATAATAACAATTATTAAGTTCTTGCAAGATTTCTTTATTGTTGCGAAAGTTAATAAACTAAAAGTTTGTATTTACGAAATAGATATACACTTCTAGCATTGTAAGCTCAAAAAGAAAATTACGCTTAAAAAGTTTACTTTTTTTCTTTAGAATTATAGCAATTTTTGCTATTAATTTCGCGAGAATTATTTTCTTTTTTGTTGTGCAAACAATTTAACAAATTCGAATATTGTCTTAAATCTTTATTTTGTAAGATATTAAAAATTTCTTATAAAATTCGAATTTCAATTTCCGACTTAATATATCTATAATTATTTATTTTAGTTTTAGAATGTTTATACTTATAAGAAATTTTATCTTAAGATTATTTATTAAGTAAACTTTGTAACAAATATAAATATTTACTTTGTTATTAACTTTGTTCTTGCTCTTTAAATAAATATCGAAAAAGAATTATTTATTTAAAATATATTTTGCTGCGTCGATGTTTCTTAATAAAATTCAAAAATATTTCTTAATCTTTATATTAAGTATTTTTATTTTAACAAAAACGCAATTTATTGTAAATATATTGCAATCAAAATTTACGCAAAAGAGACTTAATAAATTGCTAACGCTATATTTAATTATTGCTATAATATAATATTACGTCTTAAATATTATTTTGTTTTCTTTGAAAAATATTATCGAAAAAATAATTATTTTTTGTGCAATTATATTTGAAAAAGCTAGTTTTAAGAACAAATATTGTTAAATAAAATTTAAGAACTTTTGCTAATTCTTTTTTTTGCACGATTGCATATAAGTATAAAGCTTGTTTCTAAATTCGAAAGTATTTTAATATTGTCGATAAATAGATTTTTCGACAATATTCTTTTATAAAAAGATATAGTATATTACGTCGACAAAAAAATTATTAATATTCTTATTATTTTTTTTGTTATTATTTTTCTTTTTATTGAAAATTTTGTTATAAGAATTAGTTTTGCAATCTTAAGAATATATTGTTTCGATATTTGTTAACGCGTAATTGTAGTATACTCTTGCATTTTTTTTATCTTTTTGATTTTAATCTTTGTCTTAATTATCGAAATATAAAAAAATTTACTAATATGTTATCTACAAATCTAAGACTTAGAGAGAGAAATTTGCGTTGTTTATTTCGTAAAGATATAAGAATCTCTTATATTCTCTTTTTACGATAAAAACGCTATCTTAGTTGTAAAATTTATTTTAATAGAAATTAATATTATTAACAATAATCATTAGCGATTGTTTTGTTAAAAATAAGACAATCTTTTAATCTTAAATGTTTTAAGTATTTAATTAACTCGAATAAGTTTAAGTCGAATTCGACTTAAATATATTAATGTTTTGTTAATTTGTATAAGCTTTTATTTTATTATTGACGTAAAAGAAATTTAAGTCTTCTTCTTAATAAGAAAAACTCTATTGCAAAGAAGAAAAGCTTAATTAATAAAATAAGAAATTTTGTTAATATAAAGAAAAGTAAGGTTGCTAATAATTTGAACAAAAGTTATTTTGTTCTTGTTTAAAATAACAATTAAAGAAAGAACAATCTATAAAAATTCTTTTATTTGTTTGTGTTTGCGAACAATTACAACAAGATATCTTGTTAACTTTAGATTTGTTCTTTAATCTTTTCGAAAATCGACTTTTTTTCTTATTTTGTTTCTTATTTTTCTCTTGAAATAAAGCAATATATTGTTATATTTTCTTTTAATCTATTATTAGTTTGTCGAATTTCCAAATTGAAATATTTGTTGTAAACAACAATATAATTATTTAAAACTCTAATAGCAAGTAATTTTAAACTTAAATTGTCTTAACTAGATTCTTACTTAACCTTGTTTATATAGCATATAGCTCTACATTTTATATATATATATATATTTCTTTTTATTTTGCGAATTCTTTACAAAAAAGATTTCTCGATTTAGCTTATCTTAAGTTGTTAATATAAAGATTTTGAATTGTTTCTTTAGATAACAAAGAATACAATCTAACTTATTAAGCACGATAGTTATTGTATCTTTCTTATTTTAAGTAAGATTATTTAATTACTAGTATAATGCATTTTCTTAATAGCATATAGACATATAATTTCTAATCTTCTTTTTTTTAACAATAATAGTATTGTCGTCAACTTTGCGATAGAAAATATATATCTCTTAATAAATAATTTTCTTTTTAATAGTAACGATGTTGTTCTTGTTATAGAATTCCTTAAGATTTAAATAAAAATAATTTAAATCGAATATTTAAAATATAACGTTATCTTCTAAGATATTATTATTGACTAGTTTGATTAATTTTGAAGAACTCTACTATTCTAAAGAGTCTTGCTAATTAACAAGATTTACTAGACTTGAAAGATTAACAAACAAGAACAATTTGCTTAATTAAGCATTGTAGCTTGCTAATATTCTAATTATTGTCCAATTAATTAGCTCTTGCATTGCGAGATTGTTTACTAGATCTTTATTTTCTAATATAGCTAATATATTTATTCGAATAAGCGAGATTTTTTTTTTAATTGTCTCTTAACATCTTGTTTGTTTCTTGTTTTTTCTTTTTTAAGACGTCGATAATACGAGCTTCGAAAGAGCTTGATTCGAAAGACATTTAAATAACAAGAAATATAAACTTGTTTCGAAAGTCAAAAAAAAGTCTTCTAAACAAATAAAATAAGAGAGATCGATAAAATCGATATAGAAAAATCGAACAAATATTAATTTCTTCTTAATATAAAAGTATTATTAATTTTTTGAAATTGTATAGCAATGCGTAAAGTCGAAGACTTCGAACTTTAAAAAATACTTTTTTTTTAATTAAATTTTCTAGCTTTCTTGTTTGCGAAGGAAAAAAAAGCTAAAGTAAATTGATATTTGTCAATAAATTTTTATGTTTGCTACGAAAGTCTTTATAACTTTTGTAAAAGTCGATCGATTTACAACTTAATCTATTAGATAATAGAACAACTTTGCAAATCTTAAATGCTTACTATTTTTAATTGCTATATAAACAATTATTGATTTAAATATATTGTTTAGAATACTTTGCAAGATAGATAAAAACTTCTTGAATTATTTTAACAATAATTCGCTAATCTTTATTAGAAAATTCTTTAGCTTTTACGCAAGCTCAATAATCTTATTCGACAATTTTGACAACAACATTAGAATTGCTAGCGAGAAAAGTCGTAATATTTGTCTATAAAGCAAGCTTCTATAGATACAAAATATTAATAAGATATTCTCTTTCTTGTAGTTAATTTTTGTTGTAAAAAAGCAGACTTTATAATAGTAAAAAGTAGACTTTACGATAGTAAAAAGCAAACTTCTAAGAAGCAGAAATAATAATAAGATAATTCTTCTCTAATAAGATAATTTCTTTTTAATAAGATATTCTTCTTTAATTGCAATTAATGTAGAAATTAATTATCGAACTCTTGCTAAAGTTATTAAATAATGTGAAAAACGCATTGTAATAAAGAACACAATATAATAGAAAGAATTGAATTACTAGCTAGAAGGAGAAAAGTTCTCTAGATCTAAATGTAGACTCAATTGTTAAGAAATATCTTATTAAGCAAGACAAGAAAATAAATATCTTGTCAAGCAAGAAAAGTACAATTATTGTAACATTAATATTGCGTATAAATACAACAACGTTAAATTATCTTGTAAGATGCTTTAGTCTTAAGTTATTAAGAAAGTTATTGTTAATTAATAACATAATATATTTGTTATTAATGCAAATAGTATTTAAGATATTTTCTTATAAGAATGTTATTTAATATATCGCATAATATTAATGTCTAAAAGTTAATTTATTTTTACGCAATAATAAAGCGTTTAACTTGATTAATTCTAAGTTTGTAAAATCTATCTTAATAAAGACAAAATTTATATAAAATGTATTAATAAATTTTTAATAATATATCTTGTTATATTTGTTTTTAATATACTAAAAAAGTTTGTTTTTTAATAAAATAATTAAGACACAACTTTTGTATTTAAAGAATTAAAAAAAAGATATTAACGTTAAATTAACATATATTGCATTCGTCTAGTAAATCGCTTTCTATAACAAGTTAATTATATAAATAATTGCCAATATTTTCTTCTTAACATAGTATACTTCTTTCGATTAATTGTTAGCGACATAATATGTTGTCGTATTTATACAAGAGTTACTATAATAATTTGTAAGATCTTCGAAGAGCATTAAATAATAAATAAACTCTATATATTTTGCAAGATTTACGTAGTATATTGTTACAACAAAAGCTTAATAAATTGTTATTTATTTTTGGTTGCTCTAATAGCTATTGCGATAATTTTTGCAATATTTATCTTAATAGTTGTCTTAATAATTACTTCGATCTTGTTGTATATTATTTTATTTATCTCTTGTCTATTAATCTTAATAATAAGAGTTTTTGCTCTAATTATTTGCAAAAGAATTTGTTGTTATTATAATTACAAATCTTGCAAAAAACTTTAATATTTAAAATTGTATTAACGTTTATTATATTAATTGACAAAATTGCTTGTTAAAATCTTGCAAGTCTTGCATAGACTATTTAAGATATTCGTAATTTGCAAATTGTTATTAAAAGAAATACGCGTAATCGAATTGCTAATAAGAGAATATACAAGAGAAATAAATTAAACAAGACACATATAATGTAGATTAACAAATAGTTTGTTCTTTTAATTAATTATTTAATTAATTTGAATTTTGCTAGTTAGAACAATAAGCAAGCATTGTCTTTTATATCTTGCGCTTTATATCAAATTTCTTAATAAAGTCTTGAAATAATATATAAACAATAAATATGCTAACAATAGAACGCAATTTTATCTCGAGTTAATTTTATATCAAAATTAATTGTCTTTAGATTTCTTCGATATTTGTCAATTGTATATAAAGAATAATATTTTGTAAATATTTTATAGTTTCTTATTTATCTTTAGTATCTTTAATAATAAAGATTTTTAATATTAATTTGTTAAATGTTTTGCTAATTTTTATCTTAAAGCAATTTTGCAATTTATTGATAAAGTTTAAAAAAAGCAAACTTCGAAACATTTAATATTTAAAGTTGTTTATATTTTTAAAATATTATATTATAACAAAGTTATAAAAGCAAAAAAAAAAGATTGTCTTAAATAACAACTTTGTCAACAACATATATATAATTATTTATATACTTAACAAAAATAAAGACTTCTTTGTATATTGTTTTCTTATAAGCGAAAATAATATTGTTTAACTTATAGTTGTTTGAAATGTCCAAATAAAAGAAGTCTAAATTAGATGTTATAAATTAATTAAAAGATACATTTGTATTTTTTTATAAAAACTTATTAAAGTGTCTAGAAATGCAACAAAAACTAGCTAGTTTATCTTAAAACAAATATTATATTTACTTTATAAGAGAATATTAATTTTTTTTATACAATATAATTTGCAACTAATCAGATTAAAGATTGCAAAAGATAAAGTTTACTTAAAAGTTGCAAAATTAAGTTGCGAAATCGAAGTTTACTTAAAGATTGCAAAATTAAATTGCAAAAACAAAATTTATTTAAAAGTTACTAAATTAACTTAAGTATTAAAAGATTATTAAACAAGTTTTTGTTATTATTGCGAGCTTGTATTATTAAGCGCAATTGTGTTCGATTAAATTAGCGAAAAATAAATAAATTAAGCATTTAATTATAAGATATTAAATTTAATATCTTGTTATTAATTGTATTAAGCATATTGTTTAACGTTAAATAAGTTAAAAAATTGTAAATTGTATAATTGCGCAATAAAGCTAAATTGATTAAATTATTATTAATTACTTTGCAAAGAATTGTTAAAACGTATATTTATTATTTTAAATCTATTATTTATCTTGAAACTCGTTCGATTAATTCTAGATTAATAACAACAATTTATGCTATTTTTTTTAAGAGAGAAAGCTCGCTCTCGACAATATAAATTGTTAACATTTGCTAATATGTTTTTGCGCAATTTATTGTTGTTTAATTTGCTAATCTTGTTGTTTCTTAATTTGTCGAAAGAGTTAATTATTAATTGTTTAATTAAGAATAAAAGTAAAATAAAAGATACAAATAAGAAAGCAAGACTTAAAATACTTGAAAACGCAAGTCTATTTCGTTGAATAGCAAAAACTTCGTCGAGATACTTTAAGGCGATTGTCAAACTAGAAGATTCTAGATCTAGAATGTTATTAAGATAGATATTTAGATTCTTTTGCTTAAATTGTTTGTTTTAATATTTAAATAATTGTTTTGCTAACAACTCTAATAATAATTTTAAGATAATATTGTTTAATATAGAAGACAATAATATCTTTAAAGTAACGATATTAATTGTAGCAAATTGTAATATTTTTGAAATCTAATAATTAAGAATAATAGACAATAATATCTTTGTCAAAGACTTGTTATAAACTATAATAGATAATAATTTCTTTGTCGAAATTTTATTGTTAATTGTATTAAATAAAGTTGCTTGTTGCGTTTTTTCGAACTTATTAATTGTTTGTTTAAGTAAAGTTTTGTTAATTGTTTATTTAACTAGTTAAAATTGTTTATCTTTACTCAATTAAGCAAATTAAGTAGAACGACAAATTCTATTTATTGATTCGAATAAAAACAAACAAGACAAAAGTTTAAAGAGCTTCTTGACTCTTAGTCTACTTGATTTACTAATACAAAAAATATATTAATATCTAGTATATTACGCTAATACTTTTACGAAGAAGTATTAGTAAAAGTTATATTATTAAAGAGATTTGTAGACGTCTTTAGACAATGCAAGCAATTACTTAATAACAAGAAATTGCAACTTAGTAATTGTAACAATAAATAAAAACTTAAGATAAATTAAATACAATTTATAAGAGAGTTGCGTTCAAAAGCTATATATTTTTTTATTATTTAAAATTTAAGATGTTTAAGATATTTAATATCTTAATTATCTTAATTGCTTTAATTTCGAATTTAAGATGTTTAAGAGTTAAGTCTTCTTAATTACTTTAAGTTTGTTAATAGATTTTCTCTTTCTAGTTATCTTGTAAAGAGCGATGCACAACAAATAGTATCTATTAGTACGCAATTTGTAATACTATCTTTTCTTTTTAAGAATTTTTGTTTCAAAATTATTTATTCTTTCTTACTATATTAATTAAGTTAATTATTAAATAACGTTGCAATTTTGTTATTAATTGTTGCTATAAGTACGTTATTTTTACAATGCGTTCTTGTTAAGTTTGCGTTTTATTTAACGTATCTTGTCAAATAAATAAGAAATATCTTAAGTATAAGAAATGTTATCGAAAGAATCGAAAATATAATTTAGCTTCTAATTATCAAGAAATAAATAAAACTATTTAGAAGATTAAAAAGCTTAATAATAAAATAACAAAATTGCATTTAAGAATTGCGCAAAAAACAAAACAAAGAAAATACTAGCTTTGTTATTTGAAAAATATAAATAATGCGAAGTCGAAAAATATCTTAAAAATCAAAAAAAGCAAAAAAGAGATTAAATATACTAAAGAGAAGTTTAAAGCTTTATTTAATATTATTATCAATTTTTTATTGTTTACTCTTTTGTTCTCTAATGCTTTGTCAACTTTTATAAGTAATTTTGTTGCTAACAAAATTGTTGCAATTTGTTAAAACACTTCTTTAGATTCTTGAATAACTCTTATATATTCTTGAAGATCAAATATTTTTTTTACTTAATAAAATATTTTTAATCTTTTTGTTGTAGAATTTTTTTAATCTTATATTGTTTTTCTTTTTGTAAATAAAAATAAAATATATCTTATAGAAATATAGTTAAGTTTGCTAATTTTAACAATAAAATATAAAATATTAGAAATACTTTAATATTCTTGAATAAGTTAAATTTGTAATTAACTAATTTCTTTGTTTTTTTAACAAAAAATAATTCGACTTTAATATAATTTAATTTCTTGCTTAACTTTCTTGTCTTAAAATTTTTTGTAAAAAGATATATTTTATTTCTCTTTTTTAATTAAGATATTGTTTTTTGTTTTTTGTTTTAATACTTAATCGACTTTTTTGCATTTTTAAGATATTGTTCTATATCTTTTTTAGTATTGTTACTTTTTCGATAATTAATTAAGTTAATAGATGCTTTTGTTCTTCTTCGAAGAAATTAAATTTCTTGTTATAATTAACGAAGAATAAAGTTATTTTAGTAATATTCGAAATCTTTGCATTTAATGTTAGTTATATTATAAATAAAAGTAATATTCAATTGTTATAAATATTGTTAATATAGTATCTTAAATATTGCTTTAGACTCTAATTTATTTGCTTCATTTAATTATTTGTAATCGAATAATAAATAGTAAACATTTTAAGTTTTGTTTCTAATATCGATAGAAATGTCGTTTAATAGTTAGATATAAAGAGTTTGTCTTTGTTACTAATTAATTCTTTAAATATATTATAATATTGTATAAGTCAATTTAATACAATATATTTTAGTTGTTTTGTTATAAACTTCTTTTTGTATACAATAATATATAAGTACTTAATAAGTTTGTCAATTATTACTAGTATCGAATTATATGTATGTTTAATTGTTAAGTTTGTTAATTTAAACAACTTAATAATAAAGTTTATCGTAACTTTATCTTATAACAACTTAGATAATTTCTAATATTAAATTTTGTTATAGTTTGCATATATATTATGTTTGTTTTGCTAATAACTAAGATATTGTTTAATATATATTTTGACAACTTATCTTATTTAAAAAAACTAATAATATTAACGTAAAAACTAAAAAGTTTTAATTACTTCTAAATGCTTTTGCAATAATTTATTATAATATTTTTCTATAAATTTGTTAATTTTGTCGATAGATATTTGAAGTTTTTCTTTTTTTATTAAAAATTCTTCTTTATTATCTTTAAGTATTTGTAAAATAACATTTAGCTTGTATTTATTTATTGATAGTAATTTGTTTTTATTAATTTTAAGTATATTGTAATTAAACAATTTCTTTGTTTTTATATAATTATTTCTTTTGCTAAGTGCGTTTGCTTTGTTATTATCTTTATCTAGTATATATTGTATCTTAAACTTGTATTGTTCGAGTTATTTTAATTATTGTATTTATCTTTTGTTAAGTTGTTTAATTATAATAAAGTACAAAAAAAAATTGTAATTTATAAAAATTGTAAGTTCTAGTAATTCTTTAATATATATTTTATATAATTTTAAAAAAATTACAATAGCAAATAGCTTCTTATTGTAAATATTATAATTTTGTTTATTTAACAAAAGTTTTCTTAAGAGATATATTAGTAAATATTATATATTTTTATATTTTTAACTAAAGTATGCATTAATAATTAGATTTAATATATTAATTTTAATCTTATTTAATAATTGTAAATTGTATATTTTTAATATTAATTTTTTTAAGTATTTTAGCTTAATATTCTAAAATAATTTCTCTTTTATTAATTTTTATATTTATAACGTTTTTTTTTTCGTAAAGTTCGTTAATAATATTGCGTTAACAAAATAGTTTTTAATAAATTTCTTGTTATAGTTTATAAAATTTAGAAAGAATTAAACTTTCTTAACATTAATAGATAATTTTTATTCTTTAATTGCTTGTAGTTTTTTAAGATTTATGCATATTTTATATTGTTTAACAACAAATTCAAGAAAGTTTATTTCTTTTCGATAAAAGTTGCATTTTTTTTTTTTTAAAATGTAGATTTTTTTTATTTAAATATTTCAATACTTTGAAAATATAATTTTTATATTCTTTCAAAATATTTAAATAAATTATAATATTATTCAAGTATATTATAACAAATTAATTTAAATATTGTTGTAATATATTATTAAATATTTTTTAATATATTATTAAGACATTTGTAAATTCGAACAATATTATTGTATATTTATATAGTTTATATTGTATACAAAAAGTTGTTTTTTATTCTTTCTTTGTTTTTATTTTAATTTAGTTGTATGCTTCTTATAAATCTAGATTAATAAAATACTTTACTCTAAATAATCGATCTTAAAGCTTGCTAATATTAAATAATAAATATCGATTTTTTATCGCAATATTATTTAGCTTTCAATAATTAATATATAAGCGAAGAATTTTGTTCTTTTTAGATATAAAGAGAATTAAGTATTCTACTTGTAATTAAAAAAATTTAATAAAATTTTTTTTTCCGTTTTTTGCCAAGTATTTGCGAAGTGTTTCTAACTTTTTCTCAAATAGAATATATATAAATTTAAACGTAAATTATTTGTTTAATTTAAGTTTAATCTTGTAATTCTACAATTAATATTTAGATAAATCTTAATTGTTTTCTCTTCTTAAAATAGATTCTCTTAATTGTTGTATATTCGTAATATATACTTTAGCAATTCTCTCGCTATATTAAATAATTTAGAGCTCTTAAAAGATTCGCAATTTTCTTTACTTATTTTAATTTTATAACTTAGTTAACTCTTATTAATGTTTATTGAATTAAACTTTATTAAATTTTTTTTTTTGCAAAAATGCAAGTTTGCTACTTGCAATCGAATTTTGATTAATCTTTTATTTATTGTTAAATACTATTAATACGTAAATTAAATATAAATTGTATAATTATATTGTGCAAATCTAAGTACTTGTATATTTTAATAAACTTCTAGATTGTATTGCTTTAATTAAGATATTTCTAGAACAATATTATAAGTAATTATTTTTACTATATTAAAAATTAGTTTCTCGTAATATTGCTAAATAGCTATTAATAATAATTTTGTTTCTTTGTTTATTTTTTTATTTCTTGCGAATAACAAGTTTTTATTTATAATTACTAGATTGTAAATATTAGACTTCTTTTAAATAAAGTACTCTTTTCTCTTTACAAAAGCTTTAATTATAAAATTACTTATTATATTAAAATTAATTATTGCTATAAATTAACAATTGTTAATCTTAATTAATAAAATAAAATATTGTGCATTTGCTATTAAGTTTAATTGTTGTTGTTAAGCTAATATATTGCATTTCTTTAATATATTCTTTATTAAAAAAAATTAAACTTTATTTTATTTTTGTGTTATAACTTTTGCTTTAAACATCTATTTGCGTTATGTTTTCCTTTACTACTAAATTGCTAACTTTAACTTTCTAAAGAATTAATTAACTTTGTTCTTTTCTTCTAGATAAGTTTAGTATAAATTATTATAGCAAGTTGTTTAATTAAAACTTGTATATATTATAGAATTTAATTGTTTTCTAATAATGTTAAGTATATTCTTCTTTGTAGTAATGTTGCTTTCTAGCTTTTTCTTGTATTTGTTTACAATCTTCGATAAGTTAATTAAAGTCTCGAAATAATTTGTAATGTCTTCTATGCATTCGTAAAAAAAATTTGATTATATTTTTTGTTTAAATTAATAATTACGTTATAAAATTTAATAGTCTCTTAAAGTACTTAATTGACTTTTTGCATAAATGCGAGTATCTTGTTTAATAATGTTTTATCTAGAACTTTTTGTAATTAATTTAAGTTTTTTACTAGATAATAATTGTTGTTCGATTTAGTTTTAAGAATGTTTATCTTTATGTTAATTTGCTTTTTGATATTGTTTTAACTATTAAGTATCTCTCTTAATATAACATTGATTTGTCAACAATTTATTAAGTTTCGTAATCGACAATCTCTTGCGAAGTAACTCGATTTATTATATAAATAGCATGTTTTTTGAAATTTGTTATCTTGCTTTCTTCTAGAGTTCTTTTCTTTGCGTTGTTAAGTAAAATTCAATTTTATAAATGCAAGCTTACAATAGTCTAGATTATTGTATTTCTAGTTAGAACGAAATTCTTTTTATTAATATTTGATTGTTAACTCAAAGAAGATTCTTGTTCTTTTATAAAATTAATCGTATCGCTTTTTTATAACTCTCCTATATAGCTTGTTGTCAAAATCGATAATTACTTTAATAAGATTAAATATATTGTTAATAAATTTATTATTGTATATAATTTTGTTCTTAAGATTGTTTTTAAGATCTTGTCGAAACATTGTCATAAGTGCAATATTGTTTTATTTAATAAAATTAATATATTTTTAGAATCTTGCTACGTAGTTTGTTGCAAAGATTTGTTAAGTTAAATACTAAATTACTCTTTTTGCAATTTGTTTTTCGTTAAATATTTCGAAAATTTTTTAAAGCTCTCTTTTGAAGTTGTTAAAGTTTGTAAATATTGTACAAGAATTTTTGTTATAATTTTCTAGATATTTGCGTAAATTTAATTTGAGTTAATATTAAACTCTTTCTTTAAAAAATATTAATGCAAAAATTGTCTCTTAGTTTGTTAAAACAAAATAAAAGATAAAATAGATATTTATTTGCATAAGTTACTTCTTTAGATTGATACAATCTTTATAATAGATATTAGATTTGTTAATTCTTATTTTGTTGTCTTTATTAAATATTAATCGATATAATACTATTAAGCTAGTATTTAAGATAGAAACGTATTAATTTAATACAAACATTCTTAAAGTATTCAAAGTATTATATTAGTACTTTTACGAAGAAATATTAATAAAAGTTATGTTATTAAAGAGATTTGTAAACGTCTTCAAGCTAGTATAATTAATAAGTTAAGTCGAACATTTTTTTTAACTTGATCTATTCTCTTAAATCTTGTAGAATTAAGTCAAGATTAAGACGCGAGCTTAACTCTAGAATCGAGTTTCGTTAAGTTAATATTAAGAATTTAAGCTAATTTTGTCGCAATAGTATTTGCTTATCTTATCTTATCTTATCTATGCGCTAACTCGATTAAGCTAGCGCAGAATTTATTTTAATTGTATATAGTTAGCGCGTTATGTAACATTATATAACGTTATATAATTAAATAAATTAAACTAAATATTCGACGCGTATTCTTTGCTTGTTCTATCTTGTTAAACTAGAAAATTTGTCTAATTCTAGAATTAAGATTAAGCAAGTTAATTTAATTATTTTAAAACTTAATTTAATAATTATACTACTTTAAGCAATACAAGCAATTACTTAATAATAAGAAATTGTAACTTAGTAATTGTAACAATAAATAAAAACTTAAGATAAATTAAATACAATTTATAAGAAAGTTGCGTTCGAAAGCTATATAATTTTTTATTATTTAAGATTTACAATATTTAAGATATTTAAAATTTTAATTATCTTAATTGTTTTAATTTCGAATTTAAGATATTTAAGAGTTAAGTCTTCTTAATTACCTTAATCTTGTTAACAAATCTTTTCTTTTTAATTATCTTATAAAGAGCAATATGCGACAAATAGTATCTATTAGCATACAACTTGTAATATAGTAGTGCAAAATTGCAAAATTTAATAAATAAAAACAAAAAGAGCAAGACTAGCTAGTTTAATTAAGAAAGATATCTTAACACAATTAGATAAATACTTGCAAAAGATAAATTTGCTAGCTTTAATACAATAATCTAGTGCTTAAGAATTGCAAAAGATAAACAAATATTAACTCTAATACAATAACTTAATATCTAGTAATTGTTAAAGACAAGCAAATATTAACTTTAATACAATAATCTAATATTTAATAATTACGAAACGTAAATAAATATTAACTCTAATATAATAACTTAATATCTAGTAATAAATACGAAACTAATTAAGAGAATTAGCAATTAGTATTGTTTGTTTAAATTAGACAAACAATTAACTTGAATTATACGTTGAAGCTATTATTTGCTAGACAAAGAATAGTAACTAGATAGATAAAGCAACTAGACAAAGAAATTAAGCAAGATAAAAAGACACGCAAGTAAACAAGACAAATATCTATAATAATTGTAAAGATAATTCTCTAAGAACTAAATTAACAATTAAGTTATACTTGATTATTTAAGAGCAAATGTTATCGATAGACATCAAATATTCTCTTGCTATTTGACAAGAGTATTAGACACAAATCTCGTAATATAAATTAAACTTAACAATATATTTAATTAAGACAAAGATTTAATAATTAATATTTTACTAATTAGTAATTAACAATAAAAGAATCTTTTAATAATTAAAATAAATAAGAATATCTTCGACAAGTTTAAATATAAATTGCTTGCAAATAAGAAACTTCTAAATATATTATTCTACAATTTCTTAATTATTGAAGTATATATTATTATTTCTTAAAATATAGTTTAAGATCTAATTAATAAGAAAAATACAAAAAAGATAGAAGAAAAAAATAATATAAATACAAAGAGAAAGCTTAAAGAAAAAAATTTACAAACTCGAAATAGTTTTGCTTTAAATCTTAAAAAAAAGTACAATCAATTAAATAAAAAGAAGAAAACAAATATTTTTAAAATATTTGCTTCGACAATTTTAGTTTCTATAATTAGATTTGCTCTATTTATATTATTCTCTATTGTATTTTTAAAATATCTTATCTTTAATTAAGATTTGTTAATATTAAGTTTATTTTTAAAGAAGAAACAAAAGTTTATCGATTTAAAGCTTATTTATTAGATAATTAAAAATCTAGAATTGTTAATAACTTAATAAGTAATTTATCTACAAGTTTAACTACAAAAATAAAGATGTAATAAAAGCAAGTTTCAAAAATAATTAGAGATATATTATATAGATTTATTAGAGAATAATCGATTAATTTAACTCGAGAAACTTACAAGAGCAACAAAGAAATTAACGAAGCACTGCGAAGTTGTTACTAACTCGAAGGAATAAATCTATAAGATATACTCGAATAGTTAGATCTTAATTAAAATTATAAGAGAAATAAAATTAATATCAAATTAAATACGACTAAGATATATATAATGCGCGTGCGAGATAATTCGACGTCGCAAAGCAATATTAGAGCTATACTAAGTATTAAAATACAAGAATATAAGAGATAATAAAGTTGTTAACAAGATAGTTAACAAGACGCACAAGCAACTTCTTCTCTCTATTAATTAAGTAACAAGCAAGTTTGTTATTAAAAAAATACTAATATAAAACAAGACTTAAAAAGAGTAACAATACAAATAATCTAAAAATAAGAACAACGCAAAATATTGTAAGATTGTATTCGAGATTACTTATAAGTATATACAATTGTATTGCAATTATCTTAAATTATATAGTTTACTTCTTATTTAATTAAGAATAAACAAGATTAACTTTAATTAATTTCTATACAAGTAACGTATTTAATATTATAACAAATATATACAAGTACAATCGAGAACGCATAATTGTCAAATATATTTTTCTAATATATTTAATATAGCAACAAGAAAGAATTTAAATGCAATAGAAGATTAATATTATAAACTTAAGACAATTGCTAAACAAAACAAGACTTGTTATTGCAACAATACAAATAATTTTATCTACTAGTTTACTAAAATAGTTTTAGATTATAATATTGTTAGAAATATCTAAATCTTCTTAAATCTATAGAGTTTTTGTTTAAAGAATTTTCTTGTATTACAAATATTATATTATAGATAGAGAAGACGCAACAATATTAAGACAATATTGCGCAAAGAGAAGTAATTGTAAATTCTAATTAATTAGACTTTGATAAATAGATATTAACGCTACTTGTTAAATTGTAATTAATTGAATTTCGATTCGACAATATATAGTCTAGTATAAACTTCCAAAGATATTAAATCGAATATAAATTAAAAAAAAAATCGATTAATTTTAATAAATATAATTAAGAAAAAAACAAAAGTAAGAATTTTTGTCTTCTTAAAGTTGCAAACTTTGTAGCAAAAATAAATTAAAAATTATATAAACAAATATATTATATAGAGAAGTATTATAAACTTGTTAAATATATAATATATAGATATATCTAGATACAAAATAAGATAAATAGATAGAAATACAATATTTATAAAGCTATTGCACAATTTAGAATACTAGAAAGTCTATTATTCTATCTAAAATTAAACTAAAAACAAATTATTTTTAAAGAAAATAATTAATAAAACAATATATTGTCGCATTAATATTAATATTTCCTCTAAAATATCTCAAAATATTAAATTATATTTATCTAATTATTCTTCTAGACAATCTATATATTTGCAATAATTAGTTTATATTCTAATAATAAAAGTCTTTTGTTTAATATTTATATTAAAGAAATTAAATTCTATTAATAGAATATTTAGATTAATATTCTAAATAAATATATATTGTTTAAGAGTTTTCTATTTAAAATAAATTAAACTTAATATTTTAAGTAATAAAGTTGTTTAATATAATTAATAAATATATTAGATAAATTTAAACTAACAATAAGTATTTAAAAGTTATTCTTATAATTTTAAATTATTATTTAAGAATTTCAAGTTATTTCTTAATAATATTTCTAAGAAAAAAATATTATAGATTATATAATTCTTTTTTGTTTTGCAATTTTAGATTAATTATAACTTGTTTTTTTAAATAATATCTAATATCTTAATATAAAATTATTATTAGAACAAAGTTCAAATATTTTGTATTAATAAGATAACATTTTTTAGATAAAATATAAAAGTTACAATTCTAAGTATTTATTAATATTTTTATATTATTTGTAATATTCTTTTAATTTATAAAAATATATATAAATATTATATTAAAGTTGTAAACAATTAGAATATTTTATATAAATTATTCTTTGCAATTGCAATAAAATTCTTAATTTATTTCAAATATATATATATATATATATATACAAGTTATTTAATACTTTAATACAATTTTTAAAGAATAATTAAACTTTGCTTGCTTTGCAAATACAAGAAACAATAAATATATAATTAATAGATAATTGTATCTCTTTTAGATAAAGATTGTTTATAGTTTCTAAAATCTTATAAAAGATATAATATACTATATTAATTAATTAACAAAAGATTTTAACAATTAAACAAAAATTTGCTCTTTATTTTACAATATATCAATAGATATTAAGTTTCTCTTTTAATAATATACTTTGTTGCAAGTCCTTTAAGAATATATATTGCATTATATATCTTTCTAGCGTTCAAAAAATTGTTTAATATTCGAAAATTTCTAAATATACAAGAATTGTAATCTTCTAAGTTATAAATCAAATCTATTATATATTTTTTATCGAGATCTAAATTTGCGAAGACTAGTTTTCGAGATACAATATAGAGAAAAATTACTTAAATTATTGTTGTTATTGTAATAACAAGCAATATACAAAGCATTTATAGAAAAAAAAGACAATAAATCTATTATTAACAACAAATTAGTAATTAATTTATCAGATTTGTAAATAATAAAAACAATAGAAAAGAAATATTAATATTAAATTTTACTAAATTCTTAGTAATTCTATTATAATCTTTCGAGGTACTATAGCTCTATCGACACTCTATTGTATAAATATACTATTAATAGTATTAGAAACGCAATAAGCGTTATCGATTGTTTATATTGTACTGTAGAAAATCGAGTTCGAACAATAATGCAATTAGAACCATTTAGGACTAATTGCAGGGGTCAAATTAGTCCCGGTGGAGCCATCGGGACGAGTTGGAACAGGCCCTAAAGCAATAGGGAAGAGCTATGATTTTCTACCGACACCCCTGACACAGAATATAGTTGTAGAACAACGAGCTTCGTCAGTGGCCCTAGGATGAAACATGCTCCCCGATATAATAATGAAGGAGATATAGTCATTAGAGCTCGTGCGAAGAAAGAGCCTGATTGCAAGATACAGTATGCGATGCAGCAGCCAAACTTCCCCTTCTGCGCAAGATCTTCTCTCTGAACGCCCCGCATCTGCATGCCACTCGCATGGAACGTTGCGCAGCGGCCAGCGAGAAGACATCCACCGACCGTGGATGTACGATAGGCCGTCGCCCGCAGGGCCAGACCGACGTGGAATGTCACGGCCAATGTGTGTGCCCCATTTCGCAAGCGAGGTAGTCCTTCGAGGCACGTCCGTGCCAACAGTCAAGCATCAAGAGTCCAATTTACTCCATGTGCTCGCCTGTTGGTGAATTTGATGTAAGAGATCCATTCCCAGTATGTAGAGGAAGACATTAAGTATTACGCATGGGTCTACTACTTCTACGATCACCGCTTTTGTCCTGGAACGTGTCAAGCTTCCGCTCGCTCAATTCCTACCCAAGGATCATTAGAACCCGCTAGCTTCTCTCGGAGCTATGATCATCACACCACACGGCAAGCCGCTTCTGCTACTGCCAATAAGAATATTGTGCTTTGGGTTGCGTATACGCTTGGACCTTAGTTCTACTTCTACGCGCTTTGCCATTGGGAAGACCGGAGGGCTGCGATCAATGTTTATTCGCTGAAGCCCGATTAACACAGGAATGATTACCGGGCTTTGAGTTCTCTGTAGCCCAATGGTGGCGGCGTCGAGAATTCTAGGGATATGGCGCCTCCGTACAGATCTTGGTGATGTTTGGGGCCAACAGCGCGACGTTCTGTGAGCCATGCAGCATGGGTCTCTAGGAGAGCCACTGGATTCGGGACACGGATAGTCACCCTGTCCTCCCGTCAATTTAAGTATCATCATGCAGGGCGAAGACTTTATCACATCCAGGGAACCCCTATGGTCTTCTCGAGGATCATTCCAATTTCCTCGAAGTTTTCGAGGTAGCACCGTACCAGCTTTCCCACACACGCTTCGTGATGGTGAAAACCCATGATACTGAACCCGTCTGGGATAAGCCAGTCGATGTTCCCGAGAAATGGATTCAGTCCCTTGACGAAAATGTCGCAGCCAGTTAGTTGTTCCCCGTGAAGCTCTGCTTCAAGAGAGACCTGTGTCGAACCTAACGCGGGCAGAACTGCCACAAGCGTCACAGGTCAGGGGAATCTTCCCCTATGGCGCGAGCTATTGGACACGAACGGCGGAAATACAGACAGAACAAGCGGACGGGACCCAATTGTCCTTCTTTCTCAAGGTTCCACAGTTCCTCACACATCGGCTGTCTCATGGACTGATTTTGCCCTCCTTGAATAGGTAACCCAGCATGAGACTGGAAAGGCCATGGTCTCTGGCGAATTTGTCTCTATGACTACCTTGCATGATACTCTTCCTTACCTCACTCCTGTACCTGTCGCTTGGGGCACATATGCGGCCGACCCTAATATCCACTTCTTCCTTTGCGGGTTTGTTGAGATGACGGATGATCTTCCCGACGTCCAAGGCCTGGCAAAGTCGCTAGCGGAGTTGCATAAGAAAGGTATATCGCCAAACGGAAAATATGGATTCTCTGTCCCCACCTTGCAAGGCACGATACCTCAGTATACTGAGTGGACCGATTCGTGGGAGGACTTCTTTACAAAGTCAATCAAAAAAGTCATGGACAACGAACTAGAGTCGCAGGGATCCGATGATGAAGTAGAAAGGCTTTATAAAGAAACACTTAGTAAGATAGTTCCTCGGTTGCTTCGACCACTTGAAACGGGAGGTCGAAGCATACAGCCTCGTCTTGTTCACGGAGACATATGGGACGGCAATGTCTCGACAGATATAAGCACCAACGTGCCGGTCATATACGACGCAACTTGCATATATGCTCACAACGAAAGTACGTACCTTACCACTGACTTTCCCAAACGAAGCTGACTCTCGCAGTTGAGCTTGCCCCCCTACGGCCGGCCCGACACCTGATGGGAAAAGCTTATGTGAAAGCCTACTTCCAGCATTTTCCCATCTCTGACCCCGACGAGGATCAGGACGACCGGAATGCTCTTTATTGCCTGTAGGTTCTCCCAATATACCGCAACCGGAAGGCATTCCGAGCTTGGCTAACTTGAAGCGTAGCCGTTGGGATCTGAATTGCTCCACATTGTACCCTGGAAATCTCAGATATAGGAAAATGTAGGTCGAAGCATGTTGTCAATCTTGATGACTGGATGTTAATGTCATCGGCAGGTGTGTCGATGTCATGAAAACCTTACTCGCCAAATTTCCGGACGGTTACGAAGGTTGGGCAAGCCAGAGGGGCGAGCCGGCTGTTACCAAATGATGGCAGAATGTCCAATGTCTAAGCAGTGCTAGTTTTCTGAGGCCTCCACCGCCCTACCTGTCGTGAAAGTATTTTTGGTTGGAAGATTGTGAACATTATGTTCTATGTGCAACATAATCACCTCCTGTGTGTCGTCGGTAGCTTACACGTTATTATTAGCCTGTCTGAAAGCCGTATATATTAGCCTGATGCTTGACTAGCCAACAACGTAAATGTGACACACCTTTCGATGCAACTCCAACTTCTCTCTCGAAGTTGGCAGAGTACTGTGGCGGGATGAGGCAGTTCCGGATGGGTCTTCGCTTTCTCTCGTTTTTGCGAGTCTCCGAAGTCTCCACTGCATCCCGTATCTCTTGGTCGCCCAGTCTGCCGCCAGTCCTCCACCACCGCTAGCAATTGCTAGCATTGTAAAGAACCAGTTTCTGCCGATGACGTTTACGAGAGGCTGCAAAGCAGCAACAGCGATTGCCGATAAAAGACAGCGAGTGATGTTACTGGAAGCAGCAGCCGTACTTGGACTTGTAGGGAATATATCCACCAGGAGAGTATTGAAAGTTTGCTGAAAAGAAGTGCAAAGCGCTGCAAGCAGGAATTGTAAAATCAGGGGGATGCTTTTGCGTGCACGCGCATGGATCGACCATCCATAGCCAGTCAAAGCACCTATGTAGCAGAGCAGAAGGCACCATGAGCCTCTCGCTCTTGCTCTCTCAATCGGAAATTTCTCAAGATCGTCCCCAGAAATCCGGTCGATAGTGTGACCTATCTTTCTGGCGACAATTTTGTAATTCATATCCATTAGCTTGCCATTTGCGTATCCGCCTAGAACGGTTCCAAAGCCACCCGTCAGATACGAAAGACCGATCTGAAAATCGTTGAAGGCGTAAATATCTTTATATATAGTCGGTATAGACGCCTGAACACAATACCATACTGCATACGGGGATGCCGCCATCCATAGCACAAGCGCCGTATCTTTGTAGAAGATGATCCGAAGTGCGGCCATAGGGTTGGCCATTTTGAACTTATGCCTCTTACTTGACGTTGGCTTTGCAACCTGACTGGCATATTGACCCTTGGGGCAATCGGTTCCTTCCTCGCTCGTTTGTATTTCGTCCGGGTTACAGCCATTCCGTTTTCGAGGCATGACCATTGACGACCAGGTTCGGCTCCAGCCGGTCGCTTCAATGCTCCCATTTCCAACCACGTTCCTCGCCGTTTCTGGTAGCGCGATGCCGACGACAATGAGTACCGTAACTCCAAAGAGAAGCAAAGCCCAGAAGACCCATGCAGACCCTCCACTAGCTAGGGCAACCCAGCCACCGATCACTGGCCCTAGACACACAGCCAGATTGGCTGCTCCCTGTGTAGGCCCTAGCATAGCCCCCCTTTCAGCTGGTGGGCAGACGTCGGCAACGATACCAAAGGCAATTGCAAGAACAGCTGAAGCACCGAGACTTTGCAATGCTCTCAAACTCAGCAAGGCTGTGTAGTTATGCTTGTTTAAAGCGAGGCCAAGGCTGGCCACCGTATAGACAGCGTAAGTGATAAGATAGATTGGACGGCGGCCGAAGCTATCCGACGCGGTGGCGAATAAAAGTGGGGATACTGCTTGGAAGAGTACATAGATGGTAATGGTTAAGTTGATAGATTGATTCGACACATTGAATTGTACTGCAAGCAGCGGGAGAAGAGGAAGGTAAATTGTGGCAGTCAGTGGCGACGCTAGCATCGTGAGAACGAGGACACTCGTAAGGAGACGCTTTTGGCGGCGTGTAAAGACTGTGTACGGAGCCGGAGGCTTTGGCGGACGCAGCGCAGCATCTGGCGATCCATCTTCTGCATCTGACAATGATGTGGCCAATGTGGGCAATCTATTTGATTCAGACAGAGCCTTCTCAGTTGGGGGTGAACGAGGCTCGTCTGCCTCGCATGTTTCTGCCATGCTTGGGGCATGAGCGGGGAATCCTCGTCGCTCGATATTCAATGAACAATAAGACGAGTGAGATGATATATGGTTTCGGCGTACATTTTCACGCTACCGTAGCGATTTATCACAGTCCAGCTTGCAGAATACAGTCGCAAACGAGAGCTAGGCTTCTGGAGCACTCCCGGCCATTACATGTCTCCTTCGTCTCGCTATTGTTGGTAGAAGCATGCGGGATTGGAGAGAATAGATGGCGGCGAAATATAAACCAGAGACAAGCACGTGACCTTATTGCTTTCCCTCAAGCAGATAGGCTAGTCATAAACCCTAAGTCCGACATCGACCTTCCGTCCCCGTCTCCTCATCGACTTCCCCACTCCACTCCGTGAGATTTCTTCCACGCCTTCTCATGGCTTCTCCATCGCACAAGCTCACCCCCATCCTTTTCTGCTCCTCGGTCAGAGGCTAACCCAATAACCACAAGCCTTCAACCACCCCATCATGCCCTCCTCCCCACCACCCCTCAAACGCCGACGTCTCGGCCCCTCCTCCGCCCTCTCCAAGCCTTTCAAATCTCCCCTCAAAAACCCTCCAGTCGCCTCACCATCCACCTATACACCTCCCACTGACACCCAGCCACCACCCGCTCCAGCCGCCGCCCCACCGTCCACCCCCACTCACCCCCCACCAACTCCCCTCCCACCAGCCAAAGCCACTTCCCCACCAACTCCCCTCCCAACCACCACCTCCACCACCGCCCCCACACTCCTCTCCCTCCGCCGCCAATACACCCTCCTCCTCTCCACCCTCGCCACCGCCCGCTCCACACTCGACACCGCAACCCAAGCGCTAAAACTCGAAACCAGCAACACAGATGCCGAGCTCGAGGGGTTGATTCGAACATGGAGGTCCGCGAGCCGGGAGGCGGCCGAGGAGGTGTATCGGGACGTGCGGGAGCGGGTTAATAGGATGGGGGGCGTGAGGGGGTGGAGGGCTAGGGAGAGGGAGAGGAGGCAGGGGATGCTGGATTTCCAGCGAGAATGGGAGGGAGAAGGGAAAGGTGAGG
>JAABUQ010001233.1_pt1 | contig 56278 bp, 46 predicted proteins | sample 5560001 | NCBI WGS metagenome assembly JAABUQ01 (sample SAMN10711888, study PRJNA513371) | rock metagenome | isolation source: Antarctica rocks | place: Antarctica: Victoria Land, Finger Mt nord | collected 2015-12-18
CGTTCCATGCTCTCCCCCGTTCCAAGCCGCCTCCCTGAGGAAATCCATTGGTGCAAAAGGAATTATACCAAGCGAAGCCCGGGATACAGTAGAACTACGACTGGAAGATCATGAGACCTTGGTTGACTCAGAAATACGGCATCCTACTCCCCGAGACGTTCCCGCGAGATCGCAACCCCTGACGGTCCCCTCGCCGACAACCGCCGACATGGGCAGGAGCCATGAACTCGGTCTAACCGACCTCCGCACACAACCGCACCCCCCTTCCTTAATCTCGGTCGCGTAGTCCCGCAACCACCGGAGACGCGACCGATGTTGCAACCCGTCCTGATCGAGCTAGAGGCCCTGTACGACGACGGCGCCTTGCAACAGGCCCTTGGCCTGACCGCGTCGGCGTTGGCGTCCGCCCGCCGCGCGGGGACGCTCCGCTACATCCGCAAGGGGAAGAGGACGCTCTACAAAGGCAATTGGATCTTGTCTTGGCTGGAAGCCGAAGCCGAGCCCCGCCAGGTCACCGACACGCCGCGGAACAAGGCCGTAGGCCGGGAGGTCGGCCATGAGGGATGAACTTCGCCCGGAGATCCGAGGCGCCGACACCCGAGTCACTCCGAAGTCCGAGGCCGCGCCCATCGAACGTCTGACCTGGAGGCTAGCGGACATCGTCCGCGCCCTCGGGGTCTCCCGCCGCACGTTCGAGCGCGAGCGTTCCGCCGGCCGATTCCCGAAGCCCGATCTCCACATCGGCAAGGCGCCGCTCTGGAGGCCAGGCACGGTCCAAGCCTGGATCGAGGACCAGGCCCGCACTCCTCAAGCGAAGGGGGGTGGCCTTTGAATGGACCGGCCGACACCCTGCCCGAGTATGACGCCTGGGTCTTCGCCAGGCTGATCGTCGGGCACGCCCTCAACGGAGAGCTTGCCGCCGTCTCCGCCGGGAACCGCCACCTCGCGGACCGGCTCGCCGGATTGCCGCCGGAAGGGCGCCGGATGGTCTGGGATGCCCACCTGGAGGGCCTCCAGCATGGCGAAACCTGGATCGAGGCGGTCGCGGCGATCGACCCCGAGGCCGAGGCCCCCGAGGTCGATGATGGTTGGGGCCCCCTCCGCCTGGAGGAGCTACCCCCAGTCCAGCCCTTCCCGGTCGACGTCCTCCCCGAGCCGGTTCAACTCCTCGTCCTCCAGGGGGCCGAGGCGATCGGCTGCCCGGTCGACTTCCTCGCCGTGCCCGCCCTCGCGGTCGCGGGAGGCGTCATCGGCCGCTCGGCGAGCCTGCAACTGAAGGAGGGCTATTTCGCCAATGGCTGCTCCTACGTCGCCGCAATCGGCCCGCCCTCCGACGGCAAGACGCCCGCCTTGAAGATCGTCGCCGCCCCGATCCGCAGCATCGACGAGGCCCTGGCCGACGAATGGGCCGAGGCCAAGGCCAAGTACGAGATTGACATCGAGGCTCACGAGTCGGCCAAGCGGGGAAAGGGCAAGACAGGGGAGGCGGACATCAATCGCCCTGCTGAGCCCGCCCGGCCGGTTCCCAGGCGGATCGACATCGACGACGCGACGATGGAGGTCATCCCGATCATCCTGGCCGATAACGAGCGCGGCCTGACCATGATCCGCGACGAGCTGACGGCCTTCGTCCTCGGGATGAACCAATTCAAGGGGGGAAAGGGGAACGACCGCTCCAACGCCCTGAAAATCTGGTCCGGCGACGCCATCAAGAAGGACCGAGTCGGCCACGAGGACCACGCGCCGATCCGCGTCCCCTTCCCCACGCTGACCGTCCTGGGGGGGCTGACGCCCGACATGCTCGGGGAGCTTGCGGACGCCAAGGGGCGATCCGACGGGTTCGTCGATCGGTTCCTGATGACCTATCCGGACCCCAGGCCCGTGCCCGAGTGGTCGGATCGTGGGCTTCCCCCAGAGACGGCCGAGGATTGGGCCAACATCGTCCGCCGACTCTGGCAACGCGACATGAGGATACAGGAAGGGAGGTCGTGCCCGCACACCGTCAAATTCACCGCGACGGGCAAGGCCGCCTGGGTGATCGCCTATAACGCCCACTCCCGCGAGATGAACGCCGACGACTTCCCGGCCTCGTTGCGGGGCCCGTGGGGCAAGCTGCGGGAGTACGCCGGCCGCCTGACGCTGATCCTCGCCCTGCTGAGGCAGGCGACCGACCCGGAGGCCGATCGCCGTGCGGTGCCGGAGATCGGCCCCAGCGACACCGAGAACGCCTGGAGGCTCGTCGCCTATTTCAAGTCGCACATCATCCGGGTCCGCGCCGCGATGAGGCAGAAGGGCGGGCTCGGCGAGGATGCCGGGACGATCTTGCGGTGGATCGGCCGGAACGGATTCGAGTCTTTCCCTCAGAGCGAACTGACCCGCAACTTCCCCCGGTTCCGCGATGACCCGAAGGCCCTCGACGCCGCTCTGGCCAAGCTCCAGGAAGCCGGTTGTCTCCGGCCTCGCTCGGAACCACCCCGGCCCAAAGGTCAACGAGGTCGAAAACCGCTGCCCACTTTCGACGTCAATCCCGCCCTCCATGCCCCGGAGAATTGCGGAAATTGCGAAAAGTCGGGCGCGGGCGACATTTCGAGCAATTTTCGCAATTCTCCGGCCCCCTCAGAAGGCGGCGAGGAGGTGGATGATGAACCACTCCCCTTCTGAGCCCGTCGAGGCGGTCATTGCCCGGTTCCACCGCGCGAGCCAGCCCCGCGTCGGCGACCGATCGGCCCGGCTCTGGTGGTCCTGCCCGTTCCACGACGACCCCAACCCCAGCCTTTGCGTCCAGCCCGGGGGCAACAGATACAGATGCTTCGGCTGCGGGGCGTCGGGGGACGCCATCGAGTTCGTGCGTCGGCTCAACCCGTCGATGTCCTTCCGCGAAGCCCTGGCCGCCATAGGTGGGGATACGGAGCAGGGCCGGCGCGCGAGCCCGCCGAAGGCCCCGACCCGGAAGGCCGCGCCCCCCCGGCCGCCCTGCTGGCAGGACTTCATCCTCGGGGTCGTCAGACGGGCCGAGGCGGTCCTCCAGTCGAGCCGAGGGGGCGGGGAGCGGGGGGCCCGCGCGTACCTGAACCGTCGTGGGCTCTCCGACGACACGATCCGGACGGCCCGCCTCGGCCTCCAGGTGGAAGACGCCAGGATTGGGGGCGTCTTCCCGGGCGCCAAGGTCTTCATCCCCAACGGGATCGTCATCCCCTGGTTCGAGGGGGACGAGGTCGCGATGGTCAACGTCCGCCGCCCTCGGGACGAGCCGAGGTATTGGGCCATCTAAGGGGAGTCGTCGCGGGGGCATCTACCCGAACCGGGAAGCCATCGCGGCGGGCAGGCCGCTGGTCCTGGCCGAGGGTGAGCTTGACGCCCTGCTCTTGGGCCAGGAGCTTGCGGGGCTGGCCTCGGTCGTCACGCTGGGCAGCGCCGGCGATCGGCCCAAGGCGGCGGCCCTGAACGCGATGCTCGGGGCCCGCACCTGGCTGGTCGCCTACGATGCCGACGACGCAGGGGAGGAGTCGGCGGGCCATTGGCTCGCGAGGTCGGATCGGTGCCGCCGCGTGCGTCCGCCAACCGGGAAGGATTGGACGGAGGCCCACCTCTCCGGGGCCGACTTGCGTGCCTGCTGGTCGGAGATCATCGAAGTAGCTGAAGGCCCATCGACGCCCGGAACGGAAGAGGAGCGCAACGCTTCGAGCGAGGAGCAGGGCGACCCTTTGCCGGAATGGCAGCCGCCCGCCTGGTGGGTCGTCGCCACCTTCGACGCGTTTGAGGGGACCTGGGACGCCTTCGAGGAGCGCGCCGCCATCATGGAATTCGACGGCGGGTTGGATCGCTCGGAGGCGGAACGAATCGCGGCCGGGAATGTCCAAGCGTATCCACTTGACCAAAACCAAAGCCGGGATTAGGTTGACCGTCATGGGAGCCGAGTCGTTCAGCGATCAAATCCGGAAAGCGGTCGAGGCGTCCGGCCGGTCCCGCTATGGAATCTGCAAGGCGATCGGCGTGGCCGAGGCGACCATGAGCCGGTTCATGAACCGCAAGGGGGGGCTGTCGATGGCGTCCCTGGATCGGCTGGCCGAGTTGATCGGCCTCGTCGTGGTGGCGAACCCAACAGCCCGCAAGGCGGGGGAGTAACCCGAGATGGCGGCGCTTCGCAAGCGGGGGAAGGTCTGGTATTACCGCTATACCGACTCCGACGGGGCCAAGATCGAGCGGAAGGGATGCAGCGATCGCCGGGCGACGGAACAGATGGCCGCCGCTTGCGAGGCCGAGGCGGGTCGCGTCCGGTCGGGGCTCTCCGACCCGAAATCCGAGGCCCGTCGGCGCCAGGCCGCCCGCCCGCCGTCCGAACATTTCGACGACTTCCATGCCCACCTGCTGGCCAAGGGGGGCACCGCCAAGCATGCCGACCTGTTCGTCGCCCGGGCGCGTCGGGTGGCGGCCCTCGTGGCGGGCGGCAAGCTGGCCGAAATCGACCCGCCCAAGACTTCGACCGCTCGCGAAAGAGGGCGGGCGGCGGAGCATGTAGCAAAGTTGCTCGGATCGGCCCGCCTGGGGGACTTGACGCCGACGCGGGTCCAGGACGCCCTCGCGACCTTGAAGGCCGGGGGACGGTCGCTGGCGACTTGCAATCACCATCGGGCCGCGATCCGGGCATTCTCCCGATGGGCATGGCATGACGGCCGACTCGCCGACGACGCATTGGCCGGCGTGGCGGGCTTCAACGCCAAGGAGGATCGCAGGCACGACCGCCGGACGATCGGGCTGGCGGACTTGCGGACGCTCATCGAGGTTGCCCACGCCGGCCCGGCCTACCGCGAAATGTCGGGGAAGGCGTGGGCGCTCTGCTATCGCCTGGCCGCCGCCACGGGCTTGCGCTTCTCGGAGATCGCCAGCATCACGCCCGGCTCGTTCACCCTGAGAGGGCCCGCCCCATTGGTGACGGTGGCCGCCGCCTACACCAAGAATGGCGACACGGCCGCCTTGAACCTGCCCGCCGACCTCGCGGCCGACCTCGGCGATTATCTGGAGGGAATCGCCTCCGACGCCCCGGTTTTCCCGCTCCCGGATCGGGGGGCGACGATGCTCCGGGTGGACCTCAAGGCCGCCGGAATCCCCTACCGCGACGCGGGCGGCCTGGTCTTCGACTTCCACGCCCTGCGATGCGAGCACGCGACCCTGCTGGATGCCGCCGGAGTGTCTCCCCGCGTCGTCCAGCGCAAGATGCGGCATTCGACGCTGGAATTGACCGGTCGATATACCCGGCCCCGTGCCTTGGACCTGGAAAGGGCCGCGTCCGCCCTGCCCAGCCTCCGCCCGGGTTCGCACTCCTAGGAAGCTGCCGGGATGGGCGCCACGGGGACGGACGATCAACCTATCGGCATTCGCCTTGCCCACCATTTGCCCACCGCAGGGGGCGGGACGGGGCATTCGCTGACGGATTCTGGCGGGATGACAGGTTCAACGCTCGGGATGTCGATGGATCGTAAACCCCTTGCGATGTCGGGGTTTGACGCATCGGGGCGGGAACTGTCGGGGCCTGTCGAAAGTAGCGGCGGAGGGATTCGAACCCCCGACACGCGGATTATGATTCCGCTGCTCTAACCAACTGAGCTACGCCGCCCGAGGGTGGGCCTGACAGGTGCGCCTGGACTTCTCTCAACTCAGCTCGTCTCGTCTCGTCTGGCCCTGACCCGAGGGTTGGCCGTCGGTTTGACCCAGGGGATTTCACTTTCTAACGGAATTCACCGGGGAGTTCAAGCGGCCGGGCCGGCTGATTCCCGGGGCCGGGGGCAAATGGGCGGCAACCCTGGGGACGACGCCAGTTCGGGCAACGTCCCCAGGGTGTGGGTCAGCGGGCCGTGGAGACCCGGATGGTCCGGCCTTCGGGTGCGAAGCTAGCGATCGAGTTGAAGCGCGTCAGGGGGGCTTCCGATGCCGGGAAGAAGCTCACGCGGTACTGGCTCGCCGGGGCGCCGGTCGTGGGCAAGAGGCTCAGGGGGACCGAGACCTTCACGTTGTCGGTGCCCAGTTTCAGAAGCGAGGGGTCGAGGCTCGTGATGGAACTGCCGGAAGTCTGGACGACGGCGGCACTGCCCTGCTGGGTCACGCCGACAATGACCAGGGCGTCGAAATTGATCCTCGGGCGGCCCGGGAACGGGCCGGTGCCGGTGGCGCCGCCGCGGTTGATCCCGAAGTAGTAGAACGCCTCCCTGGCGGCGGAGGTCGGCTTGGCGGCGATCTTGCCGCCGACGATCCCGGTCAGGTTGAGCTGGTCGCCGACGACCTGGGCCTTGGACCCGGTCGCGTTCAGCTCGCCTCGGAAGGCCCCGGTATAGTACTTGTAGAAGCGAGCGACCTTCACCGACTGTCCGATGCCGATCTCGTTGAGGATCGGTCCCGGCTGGTTGAGGCGATTGACTTGCAGGGTGCCGGGGAGCCCAAAGCCGGCCGTCGGCACGGTGGTTTGGGCCGCGCCGGCGTGGCTCAGCAGCAACTTCCCTTCGAGCGACTCGACGGCGACGACGGCCTTCGGGGCGACCCGACGCCGGGCCGGCTCGCCGGGGCGCAAACCCATCCGCAATCCGAGGAACATGGATCGGACCTCCCTTGTCTAGGCATCTGGGAATGCAGACCTGGCGCCCTCGGGCGGCTCCATTCGTGGGGAGAGCTACGAATTTGCGTCTGCAACGAGAGACGGAAACGGGGCCGAGAGGTATGGCAGGGTTGTCGGGTTCGAGAAGGCCGAGGTCGGTCCCTCCAGCCCGTCGCGAGCCTATCACGGGACAGGGAGGCGTGCCGCAATTCCCCGCAATTACTCAACGCGGTTCCGCGGGATCTCGCGGTCGTGACGAAAGATGGGGTGCGCTGGTGGGAGCGATTCGATCGGGAGGTCTTGGGGGCGGAAGGGAGGGGAAACGAACGCCGACGCCCCCTCGCTCGCGGTGCCGAGGGGACGGCAGGCGGGCGAAGGGGGTCGGGGAACGATCTCGGGGCGAGGGGTCCGGCAGGGTGCCGGGCCGCGTGGTGGTTCGGAACGGATCGGATCGGATCAAGGACTGGTCGCAACGGCTGGGCCGCCGCAACGCCGCAGGTGGTCCTTGTCGATGTAGACCACTTCCACCCGATGGTCCACATGGTTGAAGGGGATCGGGTAGTCGGACCAGTACGATTCCTCGTAATACACGGTGCACTTGTAGTGGCAATGCACCAACTGGGCGGAACTGGCCAGGGGGTAGATCTTGCAGGGATCGACCTTGTCGCCAATCTTCTCGATCAGGAAGCGGGCGTTGTTGCGCTGGGTCTCGTAGAAGACCGGCGAGCCGCGCTTGAACCTGGGGACCTTCTCCCAGACCTCGGCCTCGCTGGGCGGGTCGAGGCAGGTCGGCGGGGCGAACTCCCCGACGATGGGGTCGAGGATGGGTACGCGGTCGCGCTTCTCGGCCGCCATGTCGTGTTCCAGGGCCTGGGATTGCGAGGCGAAGATCGGCCAGGCAAACGACCATCCGGTCGGGTGCAAGGGAGCGATCTTGCGGAAGACGTAGGACAGGCCGCAGCCCGTCATGCCGGTGGTCGTCGCCGCCAGCAGGGCACCGGCGAGCAGGCCGCGGACCCAACGCGGGGTGGTCGGGCCGCGTTGCCGAGCGGATCGGGTCATCGTGAACTCCCCTCCTAGGAACGTGCCCAAACGGGCCGCGGGGCACTCCTTCCCCGCCGGCAGTCGGCGCCGGGGCCGATTCGGTTCAGATTCGGCACGGAGACTGGTCCGCCCGTCTTCGGGCTCGCCGAGGGTGTCCGGTCCGTTGCCTTACATATCGAACCGGGTCGGTGCCGGGTGTGAGGAATTCCCGGAGTTCCACGGCCAAATTCCCATTGCAATCCCCCGGTGGACCGCTCCGGGGCCTGCCCGCGCACGGAACGAGGCCGGGCGGAAGGTTCCACCCGGCCTCTCTTCTGGGCCGTTCCCGGAGAAATCAAGCCTCAGACCGACTCAATAGGCGAAGATGCCGAAGGGGTAGGGGGTGAAGAAGGGGCGGGTGTAGTGCTTCTTGAAGTCGAGCCACCAGATGCCATCGTCCCAGCGGAGCGTGACCGCGCGCCAGTCCAGGGGGACTTCCGGGTAGGGATAGAAGGGGCCGATGTTGGGCCAGGCTTGCCAGGGATAGGCCGTCGGGTACCCGACGGCCGAGAAGTTCCCCGGCGGGGCGTAGCTGGGCCAGGCATAGTTGGGTTGGCCCGACTGGTAGGCCTGACCGGGGCTCGACGCGCCGGCGGGCCCTTCGGGGGCCGGGCCGTCGATGGCCGAGGCGTCGCCGTAGCTGATCGGGCCGCCCATCGTGGCGCCCACGGAGCCCACCATCGGCGCACCGCCGCCGGCCATCGGGGCGCCGGTGGAGCTCAGGGTGGAGCCGCCGGCCATCGGGGCGCCGGAGTAGGGGGCCATCCCGCCGTTGATGGGTCCGCCCATCGAGGGGACGTGGCCACCGCGGGCGACCTGGTACTGAGCCGGGCGGACGCGGGAGTCGTTGACGACCTTGATCTGGTCGATCACGCCGCCAATGCCCTTGACCTTATTGGCCAGGACGATGGCTTCCATCTTCTGGGCGGGCGTGGCGACCTTGCCGGTCAGCGTCGCCAGGCCGTCGCGCGTCTGGATCTCGATGCGATAGCCGGCCAGGCTTCGGCTCGAGCGCAGCGCGGCGGCGACCGAATCGGCGATCGCCTGGTTGGGGCTGGGGGCGGCCACCGGGGCCGGCGCCGGGGCCTGACCAAGGGCCGGGACCGCGGAGGCCGCGGCCAGGAGGCCCATCGCCGTCGAAATCCATTTCCTTCCAACCATCATGGTTCAGTCCTTTTCCCGCCAGGGGGCAACCGGGCCCGGGCGCGCCTCGGCGAGCGGGTCACGCCGATGGGCCCGGTGAGTATGGGTTCGCGTCTCGATTGATCGGCCCTGGGCCCCGGGCGACGGGAGGGAATCCCCCGAACCCGCCGCATCGGGTACGACTTCCGCGGGTTCGGGGGGATGGAGCGGGTTCAAGGGCCGCGCCCGCCACGTTGATGGGCCGCCAAGGTTTCCGGGTCAGAGCCCCCGGGCCGGACCGCGCGCGCAAAAAAACGGGGCCGAGGCCCCGTTTGTGGAATGATCCGCGGCAGGTCCGGCCCGGAGGGCTCAACTCAGCTAGCAAGAGTCCCCTCGGCCGACAGCAAGAGGCGGTTCGCGGGGGCTGCATCGGTCGCGCTGCCGCCGATCGTCATGCCGATCAACAGGGCCGTCATGGTCCCGCCCGCGAAGAGGCCGAATTCCGAGTCGTGCATTCCGCAGCAGGCGCCGGCCAGGCCAAGCCCGATCAGGGCGATGACGAAGCCGATTCGGCCGTGCTCGGCCCAGCGCGTCCAGGGCATGAGCCGCGACAGGCAGAGGCTCGCCACGCCGACGACCTGAAAGAGGACGACCGACAATTCCATCAGGGCGCACGGCCGGACGTGTGAGAACACCATACAGGCTCCTTCCTTGGGCACTGTGTGGACGACAAGATCGGCGTCGCGACGCCCGGAACGGCTCCGTTCGGGGCGGCGGCAAGACGGTCGTGGGAGAATGCAGATCGTGGGCCATTCGGCAAATGGCCCGCGGTTTCCGGCCTCTACCGGCGGAGCAAGAGAAGAACTTGAGGAAAACCGGCCGACCGCCCGAGAATTTGGCGTGGCCTTGCGGAAATGTTACATGGTCCCGCGGAAAAGTTACACCCGGGGAAATCGTTCACTTCTTGTTCGTCTTGGGCCGGAGGCCGCGGCCGGGGCCGAAATTGCGACGGTTGCTGAAGTCGACGACCCGCCAGCCCGCGGCTTCCTTGCGGACGATGATGGTCCGCTGGTACTCCTCATTCCGGGTGGTCTTGTCGACGATGATGAGGAGTCGGCCGACGCTCTTGGCGTTGTGGATGTCGACGACCTTGTAGCCGGAGAACATTTCGGACAGCTTGGTCAGGTCGTCGTCGGTGAGCTTTTCGTCGAGGATGGCCTCGAAGAGGCTGTGGTTGTTGGCCGAGGTTTCGGTCCTGGAGCGGAGCGCCGTCGCGTTGAGGATCGCGGCGGGGTCCTGGGCCTCGATGGCGGCGATGAAGTCCTCCGCGGCCTTCGCTCCGGCGGCGAAGGCCCGGGAAAGGTTCCCCATCCCGGGCTGGCCGACCGCGCCCTGGGCCGGGCCCTGCGCGTTGGCGGGCGGCGCGGTCGTCGCGGGCATGGCCGGCGTTTCGGACGACGGGCTGCCGGCGGCAGGGGGCATCGAGGAAGAGGGCGGCGTCGTGTTGGTGCCTGGCGGGAGGGGCATCGAGGAAGAGGGCGTCGTCGTGTTGGTGCCTGGCGGGAGGGGCATCGAGGAAGAGGGCGTCGTGTTGGTGCTGGGCGGAGGCATCGAGTAGGGGGGCGTCGTCGGCGAAGGTATCGTACTGGGAGCCGTGCCCGGCGGGGTCGTCGGGGTGTCGGAGGGCGTCGTCGGCGTCGAGGCCACGGGGGGGGCGGGCGCGTAGGGCAACGGCGCCGAATTCTCGGACCCGGACTTCGCCTGGGACGCATCGTCGGCCGCCTTCGGCACCGCGTTGGCGGCCGAGGCGTTCTCCCCCGCGGACGGCGGGGTCTCAGACCTCGGGGCCGCCGCGACGGCAGGCGCAGGCGCCGGAGCGAATGCCGGGGCAGGAGCGGGCGCCAACCCTGGGGCCGGGGCCGGGGTCATTGGGGCCGAGACCGGCCGCGCGACGGGGGCCGGCATCTCGTCGTCTTGGTCATCGGTGGCCACGGCCACCTGCTCGTTGTGAGCGGGGCCGGAATGACTGACGGCGATGACGACCCTGACGATCAGGCCGATGGTCGAGGTCACCGCGAAGATGGCGAGCCGGAGTTTCCAGTAGTTGTTCATCGGCCAGCGGTCCTTACCGGGGGCGTGGGCGATTCGTCGCCCGCGGGGGCGGAGCGGCTCCGTGGCGTTCTCCGCGGAAGGGATATCAAGCATTATGACGCGTCGATCGCCAGCGGGGAAGAGGGCATCGCGCGCGGTCGCGCGGTCGGCGTTCGGCCCCTTGCCCGCACGCGGCGGCCGTCCTATCATGGCACCCGGGACCGACCCCTGAGCCGGCGACGAGGCGCGGCGCGTCGAGCGAGCGGCCGGCCGGTCCGACGACGGAGACACTTCCCGATGCCCGACCAGAAGACCGTCCTGCTGGTGGACGACGACAACGACATCCTCGAGTCGATGCGCACCGTGCTGGAGGGCAAGGGCTACCGGATCCTCGTCGCCCGCGACGGCAATGCCGGCCTGACGGTGGCCGAGCGCGAAAACCCCGACCTCATCGTGCTCGACATGATGATGCCCAAGAAGAGCGGCTTTCTCGTCCTGGAGAAGCTCAAGGGGCGCCCCGGCGGCCTGATCCCCACCATCATGATCACCGGCAACGAGGGCAGTCGTCACCGCGCCTATGCTGAGTTCCTCGGCGTCCGCGACTACATCCGCAAGCCCTTTGCCATGGAGAAGCTCCTGCGCTCCGTCGAGCAGGTCCTGGAAGGCAAGGCCAGCGCGGAGTGAGCACGGAGGATTGCCGGATCCAATCGGCGAACAGCCGAGGTCCATGATGCCGAAACAGCAACCATGACGACACTTCCTCGACGTGCCCTTGCCGAGGCCGTGAAGCTTCCTGCCGCGGATCAAGACGCGATCGCTTCTGGGTGGCTCGCCGAGGTCGAGGACAAGCGACGATGGAACGCCCTCTTCGCCGCGACCACTGAAGATCAATGGGATCGTATGGCTCTGGATCGGCTCCCATGCCGACTACGACACACTTCTGGCCCGGCTATAAGGCTTGACGTATGAGCTTGGGCGTTCAACGCCCTGCGCCGACCATGGATTCAATGAAGCCGACGATCGGCTTTTCAGGACGACGCCGTCCAGCCGGTTGAACTCCTGGATCCGCTGGCAACCGCGAGGCCGCCGTCCCCCGGCCCGAGTTGATCGCCGGCCTGGCGGGGACGAGCGGCGTGAGCCAATGGCGGGAACTCAGACAGCGGCTCGGACCCTGGACCGCCGCCGGCCGAAGAGGCCGTACCAGCCGCCGCAGGCGACCGTGCCAATCGCGAACAGGGCGACTGACGAGGGCTCGGGCACGGCCGCAAGGTCGATCGAGACGGCGCCCGGGACGAACGCCACTTGCGTGACGGCTCTCGAGGTCACTTTGTAGTCGTAGATCGGCGCGCCGGTCGCCCCGGCCGCCTGGCGCCCGCCGATGAAGAGGTCGCCCCGGCCGTTGGAGACGACACCGTCGCCCGGCCCCGGCAGGGTGATCGAGACCACGTCGGACAGGTTGTTCGGGTTGATCGAGTAGAGCAGGTTGGAGAGGGTCGAAGCGGTGAACAGCCGGCCGCTGAACGAGTCGTAGGTCAGACCGTCAGCGCTGTTCAGGCCAGTCGACGTGGCGATGATCGCCCCGGTGGTCGGGTTCAGTTGGCTCACGGACGAGCCGGTCGGGCCGGTGAAGCGGCTGCCCAGGACGGCGAAGAGGCGGCCCGACGCGTCGAAGGTCAGGCCGTTCGGAGTGCCGCCGTAGTTGCCCAGCACCGAGACGGCGCCGGTCGTGACGTTGATCCGGTCGATCCTGCCGGCGTTGAACTCGCTGACCAGGACGGTGTTGCTGCCGTCGAGCGTCAGGTCGGCCGGCCGGCTCAAGCCGCCGGCGATCAGGGTGTCGGCCCTCGTGTTGATGTTAAACGACCGGAGCTGGCCGGAGCCGGCGACGGCATTATTGCCCTGGTCCAGGTAGAGAATGCTGCTGCCGGTGAAGATCAGGCCGTCGGGCGGGGGGGTCGGGGTCCTGAACTGGGTGTTGACAGCCCCGGTCGCCGTGTCGACGGTGAAGATCGTGTTCCCGTCCCCCGCCGACCCGTACAGCAGGTCGGCCGAAGCCCGGCCCGCGCCGCCGAAAACGGCCGCCGCCGCCAACGCAATCCGGAAGGCGTTCACCCCGCGTCGCTGAATGCTCATAGGTTTCCTCCCCTCGCGATGCAGGATGGGTCGAAATCCCGACAATCCGCGCCGGGTGCCCAATCCGCACAAGTGCGAGTGACGGCGATTCTGGGAAGGTGTGGGCGGAATGTCAAGTGTTACTTAAGTGAAGAATCTTGGAAGATCCTGTTCTCATCAGTCGATCACCGTCGTCCGATCGACCTTGGCGGCCCGATCAATATCCCGCCCAGCACTTGAACCTCCACGCTGGTTTCCCCCACAATCTTGGCGTAAACCTCAGCGCCCCCACTGGCTGAAGGGGTTTTCGTGCCGATCTGGGCGGTCGCTGAATGTGCCTATTAAGAAAAAAACTACGCCTTCATTAGAATTACGTGGACCTGCTAATCTGATGACCCTAACATCTCATGAGAGGGTGCGAGGAACCAACCTCACCCGCTTGTGTCGCGGAGTCTTCGCGGTGTCGGCCTCGCCAGACGCCATTTTGGGGCGGTTGAGCGATGCGAACATTGAGGAAACAGGGCACCCAGTTCATCACACGCTCCAGGTGAAGTGGGCAACCTCCGATGACGCCCGGTAGCATCCCCGAAGCGTTCACCCTTTTTCGGTACCATCGCGACGACCGCCATCCTCCTGATGAGCGGCGGCGAGGGCAGTTCCGCGCTGGCTGGGAGGATGCCACCAAGCGCGGCCAGTTCTACTCCAACGACACCTTGAAGCGGTTGACCTGGCATAACCTCGGCGACAGACTTGGTCGGGATTTCGGCGATCAGACACTGGGGCAGATCAACGCGGCATTCGACGTTCTTGCCGGGCTCTACGAGTCGCCTCCTTCCGACGGCGCCGCGGTCGAGGCTGCTCCATCCTCCGGGCAGTACCTCGCTGCCTTCCGCAAGGTGGGCAACGTCTCGGACAGTCAAATCCAGATGCTTCGACTGCACTATCACGCACCGGCCCGTACCATCACCGCGACGCAGTTGGCTCAAGCCGTTGGACACGCCCACTGATCATTCGCCAACTCGTCGTATGGGAGGCTGGGCCACATGGTCGGGGACCGACTTGAATATAACCCGACTCAAGAGCGGTTGGGAACGCTGGTCACCTTCGAGAAGCGGCAGGGCGAGTGGCACTGGATCATGCGGCCCGAGGTCGCTCAAGCCCTTGAGTCGCTCCGCTGGGTCGAGGGGGCCAATTTGTTGCTCCCCGAAGAAATCGCGACGACCATGGCGCTTGTCGAAGGGGCCGTCCGCCGGGTCTCGGTCAACGCCTACGAACGTAACCCAAAAGCCCGTCGCCGGTGCATCGCTAGGCTCGGCATCAGCTCTCGAGCTGTCGGTGTGCGCGACGGGAACACGAGCGGGTGGTACGGGATCGGATCACACGCGGCCTACGACCAAATCCTTGCCCAACTGGAGGGCCTGTTCCCCAAACCGCACGTTCAACGCCCCGCACCGGCCCTGGCTTCGATGAAGTCGACGATCGGCGTTTCCAGGGCGACGCCGTCCAGCCGGTTGATCTCCTGAACGCAGGTCGGGCTGGTGACGTTGATCTCGATCAAGCGCCCGCCGACCACGTCGATCCCCGCCAGCCAGAGCCCGCGGTCGCGGAGCCAGGGGGCGAGCCGCTCGGCCAGGATGCGGTCGGCCGGGGTCAAGGGGCTGGCCAGCGCCTCGCCCCCGAAGGCGAGGTTGTGGGCGAAGGCCCCCGTCGAGTTGCGCCGCAGGACCGCCCCCAGGGGCCGCCCGTCCAGCAGGATGATCCGCCGATCGCCCGCCTCGGCGCCCGGGACGACGGCTTGCGCCAGCGCCTTGACGGTCCCGCCACGCGTCACGGCCCGCAGCAGGGCGGCTCGGTTGGGGTCGTCCGCGCGGACCAGCAAGACGCCCGCGCCGCCGAAGCCGTCAAGCGGCTTGACCACGACGGTCCCCCCGACGCCCTCGCGGAACGCTTCCAGGGCGCGCAAGTCCTGGCCGACCCACGTGGTCGGGCCGAGGTCGGGAAAGTGCTGGGCCGCCAGCTTCTCGTTCGCGTCGCGCAGGCCCGACGGGCGGTTCATGGTGAACACGCGCGGAGGCAGGAGGTCCAGAAGCTGGGTCACGGCCAGGTAGTCGGCGTCGAAGGGCGGATCGGTACGGATCAGGACCGCGTCGAGCCCTCCTTCGTCGATCCGCCGGAGAGCGCCGACGTCGAAGGGCCGGGCAGGGTCGTCCGTCGGGCGGACCCGGCGGCCCACCAGGACGGCGGAACCCCCCAGGGCGCCAACGCCCGCGGGCGCGACGTGCCAGACGGCGTGGCCCCGGCGGTCGGCCTCCCGCAACAGGACGTAGGTTGTGTCGTGGTCGATCCGGATCGACTCCAGGGGGTCCATGATGACGGCGATCTGCATCGTCGGACGCTCCGCAACCGGAGGGAGGGAAGGCCCCAGGATTCTCGTTTGACGATCCCGCGGGGCTGACTCCCGAAGGGGAAGGGCTCAAGTGTGCGCGAAACCCGGTCGAATTGTCTCCCTGTGAGGATGTTGCGGTCCGCGTCATGGCTGCGCCCCGATCCAGGGAGGGTCAGGTGTCGAGTCGATACCCGACGTTGGCGATCCTGGCCTTGTCGGCATTCCGGGCGGCCTCCGCCTCCGTCTCGGCCGCCGGCCCGGGGCGGGTCGAGGCCGAACCGCCCGCGATCCTGCCCGCCTTGCCGAGGACCGAGGCCGAAACCGAGCCCCGGCCCCTCGCGGAACTCGGCCGTCCGCGCGCAAACGGGGACGGCCTCGACTCGGACGCGGTGACGGTGCCCGTGGAGGCCCCGTCCGGCGGCGAGGCGCCCGCAACCGGCCCGCGGGCCGATGCGGGCGACGACCTCCTCGGGATGGTGGGCCGCCAGGTCACGTTCAACGGCGCCCGGAGCGAGCCCAAGGGCAAGCTCGGGTATCGCTGGCTCCAGCTCAGCGGGCCGAAGGTCCGCCGGAAACGGGAGGACGGCTATGTCTTGTCGTTCGTGCCCGCCACAACCGGGACCTATCGCTTTGCCCTGGTCGTGGCCCTCGGCAGCGAGATCTCCGAGCCGGACACCGTCACCGTGACGGTCACGGTCGCGCCCCCGTCGGCTACCGCCGCAACCCCGGCGGCCCTCCCGGAGCGCGTCCCGGTGCCCTCGCCGATTGACGAGGCGGCGCGGGCGGCGCTGGCCACGGTCCCCGGCGGCGGTGAGGCCTCCGCGGCGCTGGCCGAGGCGTTCGCGGGGGTCGCCGACCGGATGGATCTGTATCGGAGCTACGTCGACGTCTACCAGGAGTTGTGCCACCGGCTCGGGCGGATCCTGCCCGCGGATCAGGCGCGGCGGGCGGCGTGGGACGAGCGGTTGTTCGCTCCCTTGACCGCCCGCTTGATCGAGGCCTTGCGGGCCGAGGGGCTCGACCTCCGCCAGCCGGAGGGGCAGCGGGCGGAGCTGTCGGCGGGCCAGCGGGCCCGGCTGACCGAGCAATTTCAGGGGATGGCCGAGGGATTCCGGGCGACTTCGCCCCCCGGCTGATCGGCGATTGGATCGCGGGCATTGCGGCCGGGGTCGATCGGCCCGCCCTTCGCTTCGGGCTTCTCAAACGGAAGTGAGGGACTGATGGACGCTCGGAGGTGGAAACGACGGGCCGCCTGTGCCGCCCTGGGCCTCTCGGCCCTGGCCGCTGGGAACCTGGGGCCGTGCCCCTGCCTCGGGGAGGAACCCGCGGCGGTCCACGAACCGGCGGTGCCGGGCCATGCCGGGATGGCGCTGACTCAGGCCCTGCGGGCGACCCGGGAGACCGGCTGCCCGACGATTGTGGTGGTGACCTCGCGCTCCTCCGAGGGTTCCGGCCAGTTGTGGAAGGCTCTCAGCGGCTCGCCCGAGATCCGTGCCCTGGGGCCGTCGACCCAGCTCGCCGAGATGCCGGCCGAGGCGTATGCCTCGCAGGTGGAGCGTCTGGGCGTGAAATCGTTCCCGACGGTCATCGTCTACCGCAAGGGGGAGAAGGGGCTGGAGCTGGTCGGGCATCAGTCTGGGTCGATGGACACCTATTACGTCCTGGGATGGCTCAGCACGCTGGGATTCCAGGCACCGCCGGTTCGCCCCCGGGCCGCCGACCCGGCGGTCGTCCAGACGCGTCTTCAGAACGCGTCGGCGCAGTCGCAGCCGACCGAGTATCACCCCCAGCCGCCGGCCCCATCGCCGCCGCCCGTGTATCCGTATCCGCAGCCCGCGCCCCAGCCGGTCTATCTCCAGCCCGCGCCTGCCCCCGCGCCGGCTCCCGTGTACGCCCCGGCGATGCAGCCGGTGGTGGTTCCGGCCGCCTCGGCGCCCGTGGTCTTCCAACCGCAGGCGACGCAGATCGTGGTCGGCCCGACCCCGCCGCCGATGATCTCGTTCGTTTCGCAGGCCCCGGCCCCGGCCCCGACCTATTCTTACGCCCCCGCACCTGCGCCGGCTCCGCTGAATCTGCTGTCTCCCGCGCCGGCCCCCGCCCCGGCGCCGGCCCCGGCCCCGATGTATGCCCCGGCGCCTGCGCCCGCGCCGGCCCCGGTGTACATGATGGCTCCGGCCCCCGCACCCGCACCTGCTCCCGCACCCGCCCCGGTCGCGGTCGCTGTCGCGGCGGCTCCCGTGGGGCAATCACCACTGGCGGCGGCTCTGGTGCTGACCGCGCCGAGCCTGATCAACCGCCTGATCGGGGCCCTGGGTGAGCACATGGCGCAGAAGAAGAATCCGCGCATCCAGATGGCGTCGGCCCCAGCGCTGGCACCGGCCCCGATTGGCTATGCCCCGGCCTCGGCCCCGATTGGCTATGCCCCGGCGCCAGTCCCCGGCCCTCCGCAGACGTACTATGCACCGAGCGGGCCGCCGATGCTCTATGCGGGCTCGCCGGGCGCCGCTCCGGGTCCCTATCCGGGGTATGCCCCCCCCCCGCAGGGATATCCGCAATATCAGCCGCCGCCGAACCCGCCGCAGCCTTCGCCCTCCCCGCAGGGATCGGGGGCTCAGTCGGCGCCTTCCGCGCCCCACAAGCATTGGCCCTGGGGTCGCTGACCGCGCCGACCCTCAGGATTTCGACGACGACTGGAGGCCCCGGCATGACCCGGGACCTCCGGTCGCGTTTTGGCGGCTCCCCTTCCTGGACCATGGCCCCGAATTCCCGCGAGTTTGCTCGGGCGCGGATATACTGGCGGAAAGGTCTTCAGGCGCCCGGGGCCCGACCCCGGCAGGATGGAGTTGGCGTCCTCCCCCGAACGGACTCGCATCCAATGAATTCGGGAGTTTGCTTCCCATGGGAAGTCATCGAGGGCTGAGGACTGTCTCGGCCGCCGCCGCGTTCGTGCTCGCGATCGCCCCGGCGGGCGCCCTCGCCAACCACAAGCGGGCGTACGTCCCGGTTTACGCGGCCCCGGCCCAGGCCCCGGCTGTTTACGCGGCCCCGGCTGTTTACGCGGCCCCGGTTTACGCGGCCCCGGTTTACGCGGCCCCGGTTTACGCGGCCCCGGTTTACGCGGCCCCCGCCTACGCGGCTCCCGCGCCCGCACCCGCGACGTATTACACCCAGGCGGCGACCCCCGCTCCCGCTCCCGTGCAGGTGACCTACGCGGCCCCCGCGCCGGTGACGTATCTCGCCGCCCAGGCTCCGGCCGTCGCCCAGGCCCCTGCCGCCGCCGCTCCGGGAGACTCCGGGAGCGCCTCCTCAACCCTGAGCGCGACGCTCCGCGCGGCGTTGGTCGCTGACCTGAGGCGGGAATATCGCCAACCGTCTTCGAGCCTCGACAACAAGGCGAGCGTGACGGATCGGATCGCCGCTCTCAAGGACAAGGGCGTTGAGTTCTACAAGAAGCTTTCGGGCAATGACGACGACCTCGGTACCGACCAGGTGGCGGAACTGAATCAAGTCGTGGATTACGTCATCGCCGAGGCGATGAACCGCCCCGCCGTCCTCTACGCGCCGGCGCCGTCGGCACCCCCCTACGGCGGTCAGACGTTCCCGTTGGCCTCCCCACCTCCCATCTATGCCGCCCCGGCGCTGTTCCTGGTCCAGCCCGTGACCCCGGTCCAGTTGTTGGCCCCCGTGCCGACCCTGGCCCCGGCGCCTCACCCGATTCATCACCTGCTGCATCCGCATAAGTATTGAACACGGGGGCTTCGAGCGTCCGACCTCGTTGCCGGGGGAGCGGGCCGACCTCCCGCACCCTCGGCATTGCTTCGTTTCCCCCGGGCTTACGACGGGAGGATTGAGGAATTCCGATGCGCGTCGCGGAGGTCGCCCGCTCGATCGCGCTCTTCGTCGCCGCGGGCGTCTGCGAGATCGGCGGGGGCTATCTCGTCTGGCTCTGGCTCCGCGAGCAGCGGGGGGTCTGGCTCGGGGTGCTCGGGGGCCTGGTTCTGTTTGCCTACGGAGTGCTGCCGACGCTTCAGCCGCCGGCGCCGTTCGGGAGGGTGTACGCGGCGTATGGCGGGGTCTTCGTGGCGCTGGCGATCTTGTGGGGATGGCAGGTGGACGGACAGCGGCCCGACCGCTTCGACCTGATCGGCGGGGCGATCTGCCTGGTGGGCGTCGGCGTCATCATGTTCGGGCCGCGCCCGCGATGATCCGCCCTGGGATTTACAGCCCGGCGAGGCACTCCCGGAGATAGGCCAGGCCGTGGGCGACGTCGCGGACGCGGGCCGGCTGGTCGCCCACCTCGCGCTCGATGACCAGGGGGCCGCCGTAGCCGACCCTCCGCAGGGCGCGCAGGAACGCGGGGATGTCGACCTCGCCCTGGCCGAGGGGGACTTCCTCCCCCCAATGGCCGGGGGTTCTCGGGCGGCGGGCGTCCTTGACGTGAACGCCGCGGATGTCCGGGCCGAGGATCTCGACGGCGCGGATCGGGTCGCCCGTGTCGTACAGCAGCATGTTCGCGGGGTCGAAGTTGACCTTGAGGTTCGGGGCCTCCAGGTCGTCCAGCGTGCGCCTCAGGAGGTCGGCGGTTTCCTGGCCAGTCTCGAAGGCCAGGGTGAGGTTCTGGTCCTCGGCGAGCCGGGCGGCCTTGGCCAGCGTCGCGAGGAACGCGGGCCGCGCGGGGTCGCTGGGCGTGGGCAGGAACCCGGCATGGAGGGTCAGGTCCCGCAGCCGCAGGGCGACGGTCCGGTCGAGCGCCCACCGGAGGCAATCGAGCCGCTGCGCGCGGGTGGCGGGGTCGCCGAATCCGCCGGTGTTCTGGATCGTCCGCGGGGTGGTGTAGTCTTCGCCGGGGAAGCCGAGCATGGCGGCGGAGAAGGCCAGGCCGGAGGCGAGCGCGGCCTCGGGGAGGCGGTCGCCCTCCTGCCAGTTGGCGTGGTGGGGGTCACCGCAGGCGATCTGCGCCAGCCCCACGCCCAGGCCGTTCATCAGGTTCTTGAGCTCGGCGATGCTGGTGGCCTGGAGGCTCCAGCTGCAAACCCCGAGGGCCGTCGTCGGCGCCGGCGTGTGGGTCGCTTCGGGGGTCGTCATGGCGTCGTCCCGGGAAGGGGTGGTCGGGGGAGCGTCGCGGTCGGCCCTCGATCATAGCCCGCCGACGCGGCTTTCGCGACTGACCTCCATCGTCCCCTCGAAGAGGGCCCCGTTGCCGTTGGCCAGGTGCGCCGGCTTCGAGCCGCCCCCGACGACGACGCGGTCGCGCCCGGCGCCCTTGGCCTGGTAAAGGCACTGGTCGGCGACGGAGATCAGCGCGGAAATCGGGCAGGTTCGGTTGGCCGGGGCGAAGGCCAGCCCGATGCTGGCGGTGATCCGCAGGGGGGCCCCCTCGGCGAAGATCCGCCGCGCCGCCACGGCCTTGCGGACGCGCTCGGCACGCTCGGTGGCCATGTCTGGCGCGGCGACGGGCAGGGCGACGACGAACTCCTCACCGCCGTAGCGCGCCACCAGGTCCTCGGCGCGAGTCGACTGCCGCAGGACGGCGGCCACCTCGCGGAGCACGGCGTCGCCAGCGTCGTGGCCGTGGGCGTCGTTGATCTGCTTGAAATGGTCGAGGTCGAGCATCATGATCGCCAGCCCGAGCCCCTTCTGGTGCCCACGCTCAGCGATCGGGCCGACCTGGTCCAGGAAGAACGCGCGGTTATACAGGCCGGTCAGGGCGTCCCGGACCGTGCGCTCGAACATCTCGCGCTGAAAGCGTTCCTCACAGGGGTCGGGTCGGACGAACTTGACGACGACGGTGGAGCCGAACCGAAGGCGGTCGCCGTCGCGGAGGACGACCGGGGCGTGGTCGGAAACGCGCTCGCCGTTGAGGTAGGTGCCGTTGGTGCTGCCCAGGTCGGTCAGGCGGGCCATGCCGTCGTCGTCGACCTTGAGGAAGGCATGGTAGCGCGAGACGCTGTTCTCGGGGAGCTGGAGTGCGTTGTCCGGCGACCTGCCCAGGCGGGTCCCCCCGGAGGAAAGGCGGAGCATGGCGCCGGGGATGCCCCCACTGAGGACAATCAGATACATCGGCAGGGAGGAGGTTTCGCCCGACTCCCCGGCGGAGGCGACCTTCAGCAGGTCGCACAGGTTCGTGGCCCCTTTTTCATCCATGGTCTGCCCCGAGGTTCAGGGTTCCGCTGCCTCCTCCGGCCGCGATTCGCCCCTCGTGGGGCGGGTGAATCGCGGCTGAGGGGGTCTTCACGCCAACCTTAGGTCGTGGTTGGGGGCTGTCAAACGCCCGGCGAGGGCGGTCGGATGGGAAGCGATCGGCTCGCGCGGAACCGACCCGGACGAGCCCCGATGCCTGCGCGGTCGCCACCCGAGATCCGGGATCATGCCTCGGAACCTTGACACCCTCCCGAACTGAAGGCGAGGGGTCGGACCGGGTGGGCGCCGGCGGTATGATGTCCGGGGCGGTCGCCGAACGCGATGACGAGTGAGGAGGCCCCCAACCAGGGCCGTGTGACGATGGCCGAGCCGACATTCGGTGAGCTGGTCGCCCGGGCGCGGGGCGGCGATCCCGAGGCGACCCGCACTCTGGTGGACCGTTACCAGGGGGCGATCCGCCGCGAGGTCCGCTTCGCGATCCTGGACGGCCGCCTGCGCCGGCTGCTGGAGGAGACCGACGTCCTCCAATCGGTCCTGGGCCGCTTCTTCCTCGACCTGGGGGCGGGACGGTACGACTTCGAGGGGCCCGAGCAGATGGGGGGATTGCTCCGCGAGATGGTCCGGGCGAAGGTCGCCGACCGCGCCCGCTACTGGAAGGCCGCCCGGCGCGACTTCCGTCGCAACGTCGAGCCGGGGCCGGGCCCGAGCCCGATCTTCGAGCCGGCCTCCGCCGAGCCGAGTCCGAGCCGCCAGGTGTCCGACGCCGAGTTCCTGGCCGAGTTCGAGCGCCGGCTCACGGATCAGGAACGGGCGATCCTCGCCCTGCGTCGGCAAGGCGCCGGCTGGCCGGAAGTGGCCGCGGCGCTGGAAGGGGGGGCCGAGGCCCTGCGCAAGCGCTTCGAACGTGCCCTGGACCGCGTGGGGCGGGAGATGGACATCCGCGGGGAGCAGCCCTGACCATGACCATGACCAATACCAAGACCGAAACCCCCAGCAGCAGCGCCCGCGCCCGCGACCGCGACCGCGACCGCCTCGATGCCCTGCTCGTCGACCAGGCCAACGACTGGCGGGAAGGCCGCCCCCGGCTCGCCGAGGAGTACCTGGCCGAGGCCCCCGACCTGGCCGCCGACCCCGACGCCCGGCTCGACCTGGCCTATGGCGAGCTCAGGGCCAGGCGCCACCGGGGCGAAGACTTCCCCATCGAGGCCCTGGCCCAACGCTTTCCCGACCTCCGCGACGACCTGCTCCGCCAGGTCGAGGTCGGCTGCTGGGCCGAGGACGAGGGGGACGCCTTGCGGGCCGAGGCGCGGCGCCCCACCAGCGAGGCCTTGGGCGTTTCCTGCGACATGTTCGTCGCGCCGGAGCCGGCCGACGCCCCGCTCTCGGCGGCCGACTTTGTTCTGGGCGAGGCGCTGGGCTCCGGCGGGATGGGCACGGTCTTCCGCGCCCACCAGGTCAGCCTGGGCAAGCCGGTGGCCCTGAAGGTCCTGCGCGGGCGGGCCTGCGAGTCCCTGGACGCGGTGCGACGGCTGCTGGCCGAGGGGAAAGCGGCGGCGCGGCTGCGGCATCCCCGAATCGTCGGGGTCCACGGCATCGGCCGGTTCCCCGACGGCAGCCCCTTCCTCGTCATGGACCTGGTCGAGGGGCCGAGCCTGGCCGAGCGGCTGCTCGACGGCCCCTTCGCGCCCGAAGAGGCCGCCGAGATCGCCGCCGACGTGGCCGACGCGCTGGAGCACGCCCACGGTCGGGGGGTCGTCCATCGCGACCTGAAGCCCAGCAACGTCCTGATCGACCCCGAAGGCCGACCGTTGGTGACGGACTTCGGCCTGGCCAAGCGGTTCGACGCCGATGCCCCGGCCCTGACGCGCACCGACCAGATCCTCGGGACGCCGCACTACATGGCCCCGGAGCAGGCCGACCGCCGCTGGGGGCCGGTCGGGCCGAGGACCGACGTTTACGGCCTGGGCGCCTTGCTGTTCGCCCTGCTCTCGGGCCGCCCGCCGTTCCAGGGGGATTCCTCGCTCGAAGTGCTGTCCCGCGTCGCCTCGACGGAGCCGGCCCCGCGGCTGAGCACCCTCCGCCCCGACCTGCCGGAGTCGCTGACCGCGCTCTGCGGCGCTTGCCTGTCCAAGGACCCCTCGCGGCGGCCCAACTCCGCCGCCGAGGTCGCCGAGGCCCTGCGCTACCCCGGGGTCGCGGCCGTCCTGCCCGCCAAGGACCTTGCCGAGATCAACGACGACTGGGACGAGACCCCACCCCCGCCGCCGCTCCCGGCGTACCCCCGGCGGACCGGCACGGCCGCGATGATCCTCCTGCCCTTGGCGATCGTCCTCCTGACGGTCCTGGGCGTGACCGTTTACTGGGCCGTCGAATGGCCGGCCCGCCAGCCCTCGCCCCAGGCCGTTCGCAAGGCTCCGGCCCTTCCCGAGCCGCCCGAGGCCCCCGACGCACCGCCGATCGTGGTCTCGCCGCCGGTCGCGAACGCGACTCTCGCGCCCCGGCCGCTTCCCCCGCCACCGGCCCCGGCGCCGGTCGAGGTCACCTGGCACGTCGTCCGCGAGCGGGAGGGCCAGAGCGCCTCGCCCATCGACGATCCCGCCCCCCTGGTCGTGGGCGACCGCCTCCAGCTCGACTGCCGGCTGTCGCGCCCCGCCCTCGCCTACTTATTCTGGCTGAAGGGCGACGGCACCGTCCGCCGGCTCGCCCCGGTGGCCGCCTCGTCGTTGCGGCCCGTCGAGCGGGTCGAGGTGCCCGAGGAACTGGCCGACGCCCTCGCCATCGAGGAGCCGGCCGGGACCGAGTATTTCGTGCTGATCGCCACCGACAACCCCCCCGCCGCGGCCACCGTCGAGGGCTGGGAAAAGGAGCTGGCCATCTTCCGCCCCCTGGGGAACCTGGATGACGACTCGGTCCTTATCGACGGTCGGCCGGCAGGCCCCGAGCCGCGAGCCGAGCCCCATCCGGCGATCTCTCGCGCCCTGCTCGTCCTGCCGGGCCGGATCGAGCCGAAGGGGGCCAAGGTCTCGACCCTGGCCCTCCCGCACGCGGAGCCTGCCCCGTGACGGACGGCCCGCGGAGTCCTCGGCGTGACCCGTCCTCAATGGCCCCGCGGCCTCGGGGCGTCGAACAGCCCATGCAATGGGAGGTGGAATCCCGGTAGGACGGCACCCCCGTCCAGGATCTCCTCTTCGTGCAGGACGGTCGAGTGTTCGGGCGAGGTAAAGACCGTGACCGTCTTCTCGGCGGGGTCGACATACCAGACGAGTGCCACCCCCGCCTCGAAGTATTCGATGAGCTTGCGATCCATCTCCTCGGTCGTGTTACCACGACTGATGACCTCCACGGCGAGGTCGGGAGAAAGATTCAGGACCGGCTCGGCGAGGAGTCGGTCCTCGGGCAGCCGCCCCCAGGAGACGAAGGACAGGTCGGGGATGCGGAGCAGGCCGGTGGACAGCCTCAGCATCCCCGCTTCCCCCAGGAGGATGCCGAGGGCGTGCTGCTCGATGAAATTGCCGAGGAGCCGGGCCAGGACCATCGCCAGGTAGGATTCGTAGGCGCCCATGACCTTCTCCACCAGGACGCCTTCGACCAGCTCGTAAAGCCGACGCTCCTTGCGATGGATCGCGACGACGTCCTCCTCCGTCGCCTCGCCGGGTGGCGGAACCGGGCGGATGCGGGCGATCGGGATTGAACCGATCCGGTTCAGGACCTCGGCCACGGTGCCAACTCGGCGGGTGGAAGGAGTGGCGGCCATCGGTCGTCCCTCGTTCGGAGTCGTTGGAAAGGCGGCCTGTCCTCCCCTATGATACCCAGGGGGGGACGAGACGGCATGGCCAAGACGAGCATCGAGTGGTCCCAGGGCGAGGACGGCGCGGCGGGGATGACGCGGACTGGCACACGTACCAGGTCTTGACGAAGCGATCCCAACGGATGCGCGACCTCCTGGTCGTCGGGCGGGCCGGCGCTGAGCCTCGTCACCGAACTGGCGGGACCAGCTTCAGCGCCAGGGCCAGGGAGTTGAGCCGCGTCGCAACGGTGTCGGCCCTCGACATGAAGGCGACGGGGTGCGACGTTCCGATCAGGATGCCGCCGAAGCGGCAGTCGGCGGTGTACATGATGGCCTTGACCGTCAGGTTGGCCGATCCCAGGTCGGGGAAGATCATCACGTCGGCCGCGCCCACGACCGGCCCGCCGATGCGCTTCTTGTCTCCGGCGTCGACGGCGTAGGCCAGGTCGAACGAGAGGGGCCCCTGGACGATGCCGCCGGGGAACTCGCCGTCGCGGTTCCTGCGCTGAAGCTCGGCGGCCTCGACGGTCTCGGGCATCGTCACGGAGGGGGCTTCGATGGCCGCCAACAGGGCCACCTTCGGCACGGCCACACCGAGGGCGTGCGCCACGCTGAGGCAGCCGCGCAGGATCTCCACCTTCTTGGCCAGGTTCGGCCGGATCAGCACGCCGGGGTCGGCCAACAAGAACCGGCGGCCGTCGCGGCGGACCTCCATCAGGACGACCTGCGCGATCACCTTGCCAGCGCGTAGGCCATCCTCGGGGGCTTGCACCGCGCGCATCAGGTCGGGCGTCGAGACCTGCCCCTTCAACAGGATGCCGGCGCGGCCGGAACGGACCTCGGCCACGGCGGCCTCGGCGATGCCGGGCCCCTCGGCGTCGATCACGCGGAACCCCGCCAGGTCCACCCCGCACGCCTCGGCCGCCTCGGCGATGGCCGCCGCCGGCCCGATGACCATCGGCGTGACCCAGCCCCGTTCCCTCGCCAACCCCAGCGCCTCGATCACCGTCCTGTCGGCGCCGCCCGCCGCGGCGACGGCGACGGGCTCGCGCCGGTCGTCGGCGTCGCGGTAGAGCTGGTCGAAGTCGGAGAGGGGCATCGGCGGTCCACCCGGAATGTCAAGCCCTCGGGATCGCCCCGGGCAGCGACCCCGCCCATTCCCGCAGCCAGAGCCTCCATGTCGTCGCGCCTCTGTCCGCGGCCTTCGACAGGGCGAACAGCACGAGGTCGGGCGTCAACATCGGCAGGTGGAGGCTGCGGTCGATCGTCTGATACGCGCCCTCGACCAGCCTGCCGAACCAGAGGGTGCCCTTCCGGGCATCGAAGCGCCAGAGTTCGGGGACGAGCAGGCCGGCGTAGGTCGGCAGGGTGAGGGTCGAGTCGGACTTGTTGTCGACCTCGATAGCCAGATCAGGAGGCGGGTCGATCTCCAGGTCGATGGTGTCCTTGCCACGGATCAGGGCCTCGTTGGCCCCGATATAGAACCCCTCGTCGGGCTCCTTGGCGTCGCCCTTCTCGTTTCCGTGCCCTTTGCGGCGGAAGGTCGTCGAGCCCGTGCCGGCGACCTCAATGGCGAACGTATTGGCCACCTCGCAGATGACGTGGTTCAAGAGCCACCCGCCGCGGTCGTGGATGTATTCGGGCGACACGAGGATGAGGGTCCCGTCATGATAGGTCATCCGCAGATGAGAGTTCCCGGGCAACTCGCGCAGGCTGAGGTAGATGTCCCAGGGGATGTCATAGAGGACGCTCACTGGCGTATCCAGGGCGGCGGTGGTTGCCATGATTGCTCTTCTCCTGTGGCCTCAACCGGGAGCCGCCAGCGGAGCGGAATGGTTCGATTCGTTCAGCCGCCGGCCCCGGGCAGCGTGCCAGCCCACTCCCGCAGCCATCGCTTCCAGGTCATCCCGCCGATGTCTTCGGCCTTCGACAGGGCGAACAGGACCCGTTCGGGCGTTAGCATGGGAAGGCAGAGGCTGCGGTCGATCGTCACGTAGGTCCCCTCGACCAGCCGGCCGAACCGAAGGGTTTGCGCTCGCGCATCGTAGCGCCAGAGTTCGGGGACCAGGAGCCCGGCGTAGGTCGGCAGGGCGAGGGTCGAGTCGGACTTGTTGTCGACCTCGATGGCCAGGTCCGGCGGCGGGTCGATCTCCAGGTCGATGGCCTTTTTGCCTCGCACGAGCGTCTCGCTCGCCCCGATGTAAAACCCTTCGTCGGGTTCCTTGGCATCCCCCTCGCGCTCCTCGTGCCCCTTGCGTCGGAAGGTGGTGGACCCCGTCTCGGCATACTCAACGTCGAAGGCGTCGGCGACCTCGCAGACGATTTTATTGAGGCGTCGGGAGCTTTGATCGTGGACGAACTCGGGCGACATGAGGATCAAAGTCCCGTCGTGATAAGTCATCCGCAGATGAGAATTCCGGGGCAACTCGCGCAATGCGAGGTAGAGGTCCCAGGGGACGTCGCGGAGGACACTTGCGGGTGCCTCGGTCGTGGCGGTCGCCATGATTGCTCTCCACATGGGTGGCGCGGACTCAGCCGACCGCGCCCGGAAGCGTGGCCGCCCAGCCCCGCAGCCAGCGGTTCCAGGTCATCTCATCCTCGTCCTCGGACTGTTTCAGCGCGAACAGGACGAGGTCCGGCGTCAGCATCGGCAGGCAGAGGCTCCGGTCGATCGTGTCGTACGAGCCGTCGGCCAGGCCACCGAACCAGAGGGTGCGCCCTCGCGCCTGGTATCGCCAGACTTCGGGGATCAACAAGGCGGCGTAGATCGGGAGGGCAAGGGTCGAGTCGGACTTGTTGTCGACCTCGATGGCCAGGTCCGGCGGCGGGTCGATCTCCAGGTCGATCGTGTCCTTGCCACGGATCAGGGACTCGCTGAACCCGACATAGTAGGCGTTGTCCGGCTCTTTCGCATCGCCCTTGAGCGGCCCGACCCCCTCCCGACGCAGGGTGGTCGTCCGCGTGCCGGCCACTCTGATCCTGTAGGCTTCGACGACCGCGCGGACGATCAGGCCGAGTCGCTCCGCCCCCCGATCGTGAATGTATTCGGGTGACACAAAGATGAGGGTCCCGTCGTGGTAGGTCATGCGGAGGTGGTCGTGATCCGGATCGTCGCGCATCTCCCGGTACGACTCCCAGGAAACGCCTTGCAGGACGTGCCCCGCCTTGGCTCGATCGACGGTCGCCATCGTCGCCTCCCTTGGGTTGGCCCTGCCTGCCTGCCTGCCTGCTCAGGCGCGGGTCAGGGCCTTGTAGCGGATGCGGTGGGGTTGGTCGGCGTCGACGCCGAGGCGCTCCTTGCGCTGGGCCTCATACGTCTGGTAGTTGCCGTCGCACCAGACGACGCGGCTGTCGTTCTCGAAGGCGAGGATGTGGGTGGCGACACGGTCGAGGAACCAGCGGTCGTGGCTGATGACGACAGCGCAGCCGCCGAAGTCCAGGAGGGCTTCCTCCAGGGCGCGAAGCATGTCGATATCCAGGTCGTTGGTCGGCTCGTCCAGCAGCAGCAAGTTGCCGCCGCTCTTGAGGAGCTTGGCCAGGTGGACGCGGTTGCGCTCGCCGCCGGAAAGGTTGGCGACCTTCTTTTCCTGGTCGGGCCCCTTGAAATTGAACTGGGCCACGTACGCCCGCGAGGGAATCTTGCGCTTGCCGAGGGTCACCATGTCAAGGCCGCCGCTGATCTCCTGGAAGACGGAATTCTCGCCGACCAGGGCGTCGCGGTTCTGGTCGACGTAGGAGCTCACCACCGTGTCGCCGACGCGCAGGACGCCGCCGTCGGGGGTTTCCTGTCCGACGATCATGCGGAAGAGCGTGGTCTTGCCCGCACCGTTGGGGCCGATGACGCCCACGATCCCACCGGGGGGGAGGCGGAAGGTCAGGTCCTCGAACAGGAGGCGGTCGTTGTAGCCCTTGCGGACCCCCTCGGCCTGCACGACGAGGTCGCCGAGGTGGGGGCCGGCGGGAATCTGGAGGACGATCGCCTCATCGCGCTTCTCGCCGTCCTGGCTGGCAAGCTGCTCGTAGCGTGCCATGCGCGCGCGGTTCTTGGCGACGCGGGCGCGGGGGGCCATGCGGACCCACTCCAGCTCGCGGGCCAGGGTCTTGCGGCGGGCGCTCTCCTGCTTCTCCTCCTTGGCCAGGCGGTCCTGCTTCTGCTCCAGCCACGAGGTGTAATTGCCCTGCCAGGGGATGCCCTGGCCGCGGTCCAGCTCCAGGATCCAGCCGGCGACGTTGTCGAGGAAGTAGCGGTCGTGGGTGACGGCCACGACGGTGCCGGGGTACTCCTGAAGGTGCCGCTCCAGCCAGGCGACGCTCTCGGCGTCGAGGTGGTTGGTCGGCTCGTCCAGCAGCAGGACATCGGGGCGGCGCAGGAGCACCTGGCAGAGCGCGACGCGCCGGCGCTCGCCGCCGGAGAGGGTGGACACGTCGGAATCGCCGGGAGGCAAACGCATGGCGTCCATGGCGATCTCGACGCGGCGGTCGAGGTCCCAGGCGTCGGCCGCCTCGATGGCATCCTGGACTCGGGTCTGCTCGTCCAGGAGCTTCTCCATCTCGTCGGGACCCAGCGGCTCGCCGAGCCTGGCGTTGATCGCGTCGAAGCGCTCCAGCAGGGCGCGGGTCGGGGCGACGGCCATGTGGACGTTGCCGAGAACCGTCTTGCTCGGGTCGAGCGTCGGCTCCTGCGCCACGTAGCCGATGGTGGTCCCGGCGGCCGGGCGGGCGGTGCCGAGGAAGTCCGTTTCCACGCCCGCCATGATCCGCAAGAGCGTGCTCTTGCCCGCGCCGTTGCCGCCGAGCACCCCGATCTTGGCCCCCGGGTAGAACGACAGCCAGATATTTTTGAGGACCTCTTTCTTGCCATGCGCCTTGGAAAGGTTCTCGATCGTGAAAATATATTGTGGGGGCATCTGCGGGCCTTGTCCGTTTCGAGTCGTCGGGAACGCCGGGTCTCCCAGTAGACCCGATGGCCGCGGGCGACGGAAGCCCGGTTCCCCACGCACATACCGTTGCCTCCACGGGAATCCGGACGGGCCGTCCCGCGCCTTTCAACCGTCAAAGGTTGCCGCGGGGCCGCGGATCGCGTATGCTGGGGGTGTCGGACTGCTTCAGACCGGGCGACGCCTCAACGGGCCGCCTCCCGCCAGGAACCTCGACGCCCACCGGAGTTCTCCCAGACCCCCGCCTCTGATCCCTCCCCAGAAACCTTGGCCATTTCCTGGCCCTCGATTGGGGTCGGGCCAGGGGCCGGACACCCGGCAAGACGCGTGCCGCTCGCGTCGGCGCGTTCGGATACAGGATCGGCCGCGAGTGCGCGCAACCGGGCGCGAGGCCCAGCGATGCCAGGGCCAGGACGATGCCCGGGAATCGGCGGTTGCGGCCAAGCATGGTGCGCCCTCAGGATGGTGCGACGCGGAACGTCTCCGGTCGACAGGAATTTCCCTTCCTGCTACCATCCCGAGGACGCTCGCCGGGGGGTTCGATCCCCCTTTCCAGTGTACCCCGCGGGCCGAAGAGCGTTCGGCCCGAGCCCGAGAGACCGCTCAGAAAATGGGGAATCCCACCGATGGGGACCTGCTCGTCCTCGACCTCGACCATGACCACCCCGACCCGGCAACCGATCGCGGCGAGGCGCTTTACGAAGCCCTGGAGGCCAGCCCCCTGCCGCGGGTGGTCGTGGACCTCGGCGGCGTCGACGTCCTTTCCAGCGGCGACGTCCGCGTGCTGATTAACCTGAAGCGCAGCGCTGAGGCCCGAAGGGGTGGCGTGGTGCTGCTGAGGCCCCGGCCGCACGTCCGCCGCCTGCTGCGTGACACGAAACTCGCCGCCCACTTCCCGATCGCCGAGGATCACCCCGCCGCCCTCGCCCTCCTGCAATCCGCTTGCACGGCGTAACCGCGCCTCTTGATTCCCTCGACACCCTGAGTTTCCCATCTTGCCTGCCCCCCTGAAGTCGCCCGGGACGACCGGCCGACGATTAGGGGGGAACCGAGGTTGCTGCGCCGCTCCACGGGTCGGGGCGTGTGACCCGGGAAGACCGAGGGATGAAGTACGGGGGCCGTCCGCGACGGGGCGGCCTCCCCGGGCACGGCCCGCGGAGGGAGTCTTCGATGAAGCGGTTCAAGCGGCGGACTGACCGGCCCGATCCGGCTCGACGCCGGCCGGGCGCGGACCTGGAGGCGCTCGAAGCGCGCCAATTGATGACGCGTTCCACGGGCCTGCCGGCCTACTCCGTGCCCTACTATCAACCCTCGACGTTGATCCCCAACACCATTGACCACAGCACCCCCAAGCTTTTGGTGGCTCACCCCATCGGCACCGCCTCGCCCCAGCAGCTTGCCAGGCTGGAGGGGCAGGGCAAGCTCCTCACGGGCAAGGATCGCCAGGGCAATGAGTGGCAGATCGAGGTCCACGGGCCCGGCTCCGTCATCGTCACCGACGCGACGCCCAATGACGCGGTCTTCAACGACGACATCGACACGATCCAGCTCGTCGGCACCAGCCTGACGGACACCTACGTCACCGGCCAGGTGTCCGCCTCGGCGCGGGTGACGACCGGCGGGACGGTGGTGTTCAACCACCTGCTCTCGCAGGGCGGCGTCAAGTCGATCATCCTCAACGGCTTCACCCTGGCGCGGACGGTGGCGATCTCGCCGACCGGGGTGCCCGAGATCTTCCTGCCCGGCGGCGTCCAGTTCCTGTCGTTCAACAATATCGAAGCCGCGATCGACACCAGCACCAATGTGCCGCCGTTCAACATCATCATTGGCGACCCTTCGACGCCGCTCGCGGTGGCGCCGGTCATCAAGCTGCACAGCATCCAGAATACGGTCTTCAACAGCACGATCAACCAGCCCGCCAACGGCGTCCCCCAGACGACGCCGTCGGTCAACCTCGTCGTCAACGGTCATTTGCGCGGGCTGGACATCGTGTCGGCCGGCGAGGCGCCGATCCTGCCAGCGGCCCAGTTGTACAACTTCCCGACCGTCAGCTCGACGGGCAGGACCTCGATCCAGGCCAGGCGCGTGGGTCACTTGAAGGTGGCCGGCTCGGCGACGAACTTCACGGTTTCCCGGTCGCCGCAGCCGTTCCAGAACGGTTTCAGCGGGGTCAACCACATCACAACCGCCGAGTTCGGCGGGACCGCGGATGCCGTCGGCCTGGATGCGAAGGGGCCGATCAAGCATGTCCGCTTCCTGAGGGGCGTGGGCAACCCGGCGGGCAGCGGTCTGGCGGCGACGTCCCTGGGCCTGCCCGACCCACAGCGCGGCTATCCCAGCTTCGGGCTTTCCGGCGGCACGGTGAACGCGTCGCACATCGGCCGCCTCACGGTCGGCGCGGCGGACCTCATCCGCCAGACGCCGCAGGACCCCGACATCATCCAGTACCGCCGCCAGGGCTCGACGCTTTACTTCACCAGGCCCGGTAACGCGGCCACGAATGCGGCGATCGTGTCTTCCGGCTCGATCGGCCGGACGACGATCGTCGGCAACCTCCAGACCAGCGAGGTCCGCTCCGGGTTCTCGTACTCGTCGTACATCGCCGGGCTGGAGCCGGTCCGTTCGCCGAGTTCCATCGGGAGAGTCCGGATGCGGGGCGACGTGGTCGACTCCGTCATCGCCGCGTCGTACCGCCCGGTCGACCGGGTCTTCGGCAACGGCAACGACATCGCCGCCAAGGGCAAGATCACCGGGAACCTGACCGGCAATCTCGCCAGCGCCGGCCAGGCCACGGCTCTTGGCGACGCCGGTACGGGCTTCTTTGCCCAGAAGAAGGTCGGCTACCTGCCGCCTCCCAGCCGGCCCCGGACCGTCAACGGCGTGCTGCTGCCTCAGCAGAGCCCCAGGACCACCAACATCCTTCTCCGCCCGTGAGCCCACGCCAGGATGTCGCGATCGATTGGGGGCGGGCGCCTCGCGGCGCCCGCCCGTTTTCCAGGGGTCTCACCACCGCCAGAGCGCGGTGCCCCAGGCCAGGCCGGCGCCGAAGCCCGAGGCCAGCAGCAGGTCGCCGCGGCGGACCTGGCCCTGCTGGAGGAGTTCGTCCAGCGCGATGGGGATCGAGCCGCCGGAGGTGTTGCCGTAGCGGTCGAGGTTCTTGAAAACAACGTCGCGGGGAAAGCCCAGGACATCACTGGCGGCGTGCAGGATGCGGACGTTGGCCTGGTGGGGGATGAACCACCGCACGTCGGCGACCGTCTTGTCGGCCTTGGCCAGGATCGCCAGCGACGAGTCGGCCAGCATCCGCACGGCCCACTTGAACACGGCGCGGCCGTCCATCGTCAGGTAGTGCAAGCCCTGCTCGATCGTTTCGGGCGAGGGGGGCATGCGGCTGCCTCCGGCGGGGCGATTCAGCAGGTCGCCGCCGGAGCCGTCGGAGCCGAGTTGGTAGGCGAGCAATCCTTGCTCGGGGCCGCCGGGGGCCAGCAGGACCGCGCCGGCGCCGTCGCCGAAGAGGGGGAAACTCTTCTGGTCGTCGGGGTTGATGACCCGGCTGTTGCAGTCGCCGCCGATGACCAGGGCCCGCCGGCTCGTTCCCGCCGCCACGAACTGCGCGGCGGTCGTCAGCGCGTACATGAACCCGGCGCAGGCCGCCTGGATGTCGAATGCCGGGCAGTTCAGCTTCAGGCGGTCTTGCACCAGGCAGGCCGTGGAGGGGAAGTCCATGTCGGGCGTCATCGTGCCGATGACCAGCAGGTCGACTTCCGAGGGGTCGCACCCGGCGACCTCCAGGCAACGGGTTGCCGCCTCGGCGCACAGGTCGCTGGTCGCCTGGTGGGGCAGGGCGAAGCGACGCTCATGGATGCCGGTGCGGTTGACGATCCAGTCGGGGTCGAACCCGTGCGAGAGCCGCAAGTCCTCGTTGGTCACGACCCGATCGGGCAGATAGCTGCCGGAACCGACAATCTGCACGCCCGTCAGGCAACGGGTCCGCGGCTCGGCGAGGGATGGGCCTTGGCTCATGGGCGGGTTGACGGCGATCTCGGGTCGGGACGGCTTGATTCCGGCGGCCCGACTTCCGCCGCAACGCAAGGCCGGCGACCGGGCGGCTCGCGACCCCCCGGACGCTTTGGCAAAAGGGATTGTGAATATACCCCCTCCGGTTCATGATGAACAGGGCAATGCCCTCGCCCCGACCCCCCGACTCCCCGCGAGATCCTCCCCCGCCGATGGCCGAACACCTGATCCGCCTGCGAGCGGCCTGGCGGATCGAGGGCGCCTCGCCCGGTCGGCTCGACCTGCCGACAGCCTGGCCGGACCCCCTCGACGGCCCCGGTATCCTCATCCTCTCGCGACGCTTCGGTCGCCCGCGGATCGACCCGGCCGTCGAAACCCTGGTCCTCCGCCTGGAGGACGTCCCCGGCCTGCGTGTCGTGCGGCTCAACGGCCGGGAACTCGCGCGGCCGGCTCCTGGCGTGACCGCGCTGGAGGTTTCGCCCGCCGGCCCCCTCCCGGGAACGAACCAGCTCGTCCTGGAGCTCGACCCCGCCGCCGCGGGTCCAGGCCCCTGGGGGACGATCGCCCTGGTCATCCGGCCGTCCTGATCGGGGGAGCGTCCCCCCGATTGCGGACCCGGCCACCCCGCGTTGCAACGTACGTCATACGGCCGGAAAGGTCGATGTCGACCAGACCGGCTTACGGATTCGTGGCTCTGAGCGGGCGGCGGATCGCCCGGGTGTTGGTATTGAGGATCTCCCGGTGCCTGGGGACGGCGGTTCGGCGACCATTCGCCGGGTTCTCCCCGAAGAAGTGATCCGAGCCCTCCCGCGCCAGGACGCAGCCGTTGCGGGCCAGGTGCCGGATCAGATCTTGCCGCTTCACGGGACGACCACGCCGGCCGGGACGAGTTCGACGGCGGTGCTGGCCCGCGGGTGCAGGTGGAGCGGCTCTTCGACGTCGGCGTCCGGATCCCTCCGCGAGGGGTCCGGGACGGGCAACGGCTCGCCGCGGTCGAGGCACAGGTTGGCGAGGTCGACAGCGATCGTTGGTGGGGCGACAGCGGGCTGCCGCTGGAGCAGAGGCAAGTTTGCTGGGCTCACTTGAAGCGTGATTTCCAGAAGTGCCTGGAGCGGGAGGACCGGGGAAGGCCGCTGGCGATGTCGGCCTGATGGTGGTCGAGGATGTCTTCACGCTCTGGTGGGAGGGTCGCGAGGGCCTGATCGATCGGCGGGCCCTGGGGGCGAAATGGGAGCCGTTGGTCGAGGAACTCCGCGCGGCATTGGAGTCGGGCTCGGGCTGCGCTGATGCCAAGGTGGTGGCCGTTTGCGACAACTTGCTGGCGTTGTCTCCGGCGTTGTGGCTGTTCGCCGGGATCGAGGGAGTCGAGCCGACGAACAACCACGCCGAGCGGCTCTTGATGTATGGCGGCGGCACGTCCAGCTCTTACAACCATGTGATGGTGATGCCGCCGAACACCTGGTCGTGCGCCTGGGATCGTGACGGCGGCGCCTTCAACGCCAGCAGCCGGCACCCCGGCACGATCAACGTGCTGTTCGCCGACGGCTCCACCCGCAACCTCAAGAGCAGCGTCGCCAAGCAGGTCTGGTCGGCCCTGGGCACCCGCTCCCACAACGACGTCGTTTCGGCCAGCGACTACTGAGCCGGCCGCGCCTCTCTCCCGACAGACCGATCGATCGCCGCGACGGCCCGGGCTCACCCCCGGGCCGTCGTCGTTCCCCGGTGGGAGGGAGGGGGCGATTTCCCCCGAACACCCGCGCCCCCGGGCTCGTCCCCAGGGAGCACGCCGAAAAATTTCGGGTTCGCCCAATTTTTTTGTCGACATCTTCCCCCAATTTAGCTAAAATTTCATTCATCCACGCCTCCCCACTCCACATCGAGGCTGGATCACTTCTCACAAGCCCTATTTACGGGAGATCTAGGCGATGGGAACTCAAGGAATTCGTCGGGGATTCACGCTGATCGAGCTGCTGGTGGTCATCGCAATCATCGGCGTCTTGATCGCCCTGCTGCTGCCGGCGGTGCAGGCGGCGCGTGAGGCGGCCCGGCGCGCGCAGTGCATCAACAACCTCAAGCAGATCGGCCTGGGGCTGCACAACTACCACGATTCCACCGGCAGTCTGCCCTTCGGCGAGATGAATGACGGGTGGGGCAACCACTCCTCGCATGTGATGCTGTTACCGTTCGTCGAACAGGTACCCCTCTACAACTCCATCAACTTCGGATCCCCCGGGGGTTACAACTGTATGAACCCCGGCAACCCGATCAACACCACCGCGCAGCGTGCCACGCTGAGCTATCTGCAATGCCCCTCCGACACGGACCGGCTAACCAACGCCGAGGGGCACCTCAGCTACCGTGCCAACGGCGGCTCGCGCCCCATCACCGTGTCCTTTGACAACCAGGTGATCCCCGACGGCCCGTTCTTCCAGATTCTTCGCAACAGCGACCCGGGCTCCGTCGGCCTGCGCGACATCCTCGACGGCACCAGCCAGACGGCCGCCTACAGCGAGATGGTCAAGGGCATCGGCAACGGTGGCACCAACATTTACGACCCGCTCAAACCGTCCTCCGCCTTCGTGCAGGTGGGCGATCCCAGCACCAGGAATTCGCCCCTCCCCTACTACACCTCTTGCCTCGCCTCCGGCGGCCCGGTCACCGGCGTCGCCCTGGCCCAGATCTCGCCGTCCGGCTCGTCGGGGGCTTATTGGATGTACGGTGGCAGCACCTCTGGCGCCTACAACCATGTGATGCCGCCCAACACCTGGTCCTGCGGCTGGCAGCGAGAGGGCGGTGCGTTTACCGCCAGCAGCCGGCATCCGGGCAACGTCAACGTCCTCTTCTGCGACGGTTCGACCCGCTCGATCAAGGGCAGCGTCCGGAATCAGGTCTGGTGGGCCCTGGGGACCATGGCCGGTAATGACGTCGTGTCGGCCAGCGACTACTGAGCCGGCCGCGCCTCTCTCCCGACAGACCGATCGATCGCCGCGACGGCCCGGGCTCACCCCCGGGCCGTCGTCGTTTTCCGGTGGGAGGGAGGGGGCGATTTCCCCCGAACACCCGCGCCCCCGGGCTCGTCCCCAGGGATCATTACGAACCGAAAATTTTCGGAGGATGAAATTTTTCTCTCGATATCCTTCCCGAATCGGCTAAAATTTCATTCATCCACGCCTCCCCACTCCACATCGAGGCTGGATCACGTCTCACACACTCTCTCTACGGGAGGTTCAACCGATGGGAACACGAGGAATTCGTCGGGGATTCACGCTGATCGAGCTGCTGGTGGTCATCGCAATCATCGGCGTCCTGATCGCCCTGCTCCTGCCCGCTGTCCAGGCGGCGCGCGAGGCGGCCCGGCGTGCGCAGTGCATCAACAACCTCAAGCAGATCGGCCTGGGGCTGCACAATTACCACGACTCCACGGGGACCCTGCCCTGGGGACAGGGGCCGGATAACTGGAACAACTGGTCCGCGCACGTCATGCTTCTCCCCTTCATGGAGAACTCGCCCCTGTACAACGCCATCAACTTCTCGTACACCAACGTCGCGGGCAATCCCGGCAACCCGATCAATACCACCGCGCAGTATGCCACGATCAACACCTTGCAATGCCCCTCCGACACCGACCGGCTGACGACCCCCACGGGCCACGTCAACTACCGCGCCAATATGGGCTCCGTGCCGAGGCAGGGGGGATCGACCTTGCCGAACGGGGTCTTCGCGCAGGTCTGGGGGCCCAACGCCAATGGGACGCAAGCCAACCCCGCCGGCAACCCTCTCGGCGCCGCGTTCACCGCGGGGCCCCGTTGCACCTGCTCCGGCCTTCGCGACATCGTCGACGGGACCAGCCAGACGGCCGCCTTCAGCGAGTCGTGCAAGGGCATCGGGCAGGGCAACGGCTTTGATCCGCTCAAGCCCTCGTCCATGATTGTTCAGCTGGCCGATCCGGGCCCCGCGAACGCGACCGGGGTCTACGCCCCCGACCCCTACCGCACGTCTTGCATGGCCAGGTCCCCGCTCGCCACCGCCGCCCCGTTCACCGGGTTAGCCTACGCCGGGATGGGCGCGTACTGGATGTATGGCGGCGGCTCGTCCAGCTCTTACAACCATGTGATGCCGCCGAACACCTGGTCGTGCGCCTGGGATCGTGACGGCGGCGCCTTCAACGCCAGCAGCCGGCACCCCGGCACGATCAACGTGCTGTTCGCCGACGGCTCCACCCGCAACGTCAAGAGCAGCGTCGCCAATCAGGTCTGGTGGTCGATCGGCACCGCGGCCGGCGGCGAGACCGTCTCGGCCAGCGATTACTGAGCGGGAATGGAGAGGACTCCGGTCGAGCTCCGCCTCGACAGCCCGGGCCGCACCGCCCGGGCTGTCCTCATTCCGCTCACGCCTTGGGCCGGGCGTAGGCCAGGGCCAGCAGGGCGTAGGAGGTGACGAGGTTGGGGTCGCCCTCCATGAAGCGGTCGGAGCGGTTGACCCAGCTCCCGTCGGCGTCCTGCCGCTTGGCCAGGGCCTCGACCAGCTCGGCGCGCCAGTCGTGGGAATGGCCGGCGGAGTCGACCAGGGTCGGCTTGCCGACGAGGGCCATCGCCTTGGCGAAGGTCTGGTAGTAGTAGAACAGGCCCGTCTGGCCGAGGCCGGGGTTCTCGTCCAGGCTGTAGTGCTTGCGGATGTAGTCGTAGGCCGCCTTCACGCGCGGGTCGTCGGGGGTCAGCCCGGCGTGGATCATGCTCTTGAGGCCGGCATAGGTCATGCTGGCGTAGGAGCGTAGACCGCCATTGGTTTCGGGCTCGGCCCCGGCGACGCTGCTGCCGCCGTTGGCGGCGGTGTAGACGAAGCCGCCGTCGTTGACCTTGTCGGCCCACGGCTGGTCGTTGAACTCCCCCTTGAGGTTCTGGCACCGCGACACGAAGACCATCGCCTTCCGCAAGGCGGGGTCGTCGGCGGGCAGGCCGGTGTCGCGCAGGGCCTCCATCAGGAAGGCGGTGTTGGAAAGGTCGGGGCGGCTGTTCTTGCCGCCGTAGCCGGCGCCGCCGTAGAAGTCGCTGTCCTTGCCCTTGCCCTGGGCCTCGTCCCACTGCTTGCCCTTGAGGAAGTCTTGCCCTGCCTTGATGAGGGCGTCATAGCGGCCGAGGGCGGCCTTATCTTTGTTCGCCTCCTGGAAGGCCATCAAGGCGATCGAGGTCGAGTAGTTGGCATGCGCCGCCCCGGGCAGCCCCCCCTTGGGGTCGACGAACCGCTCCAGATAGGCCAGTCCCCTGGTGACGACCGGCTCGCCCGCCCGCGCGCCTTTGGAACGCAGGAGCGCCGTGACCACCAGCGCGGTGATCCCCGGCTCGTGCCGGTCGGTCGACCAGCCGCCGTCTTCCCCCTGCCGGGGCCTCAGGAACGCCCTTGCCGACCACCGCGTCGATCGTCGTGAGAACGTCGTCCGCGTCCGCGTCCGCCCCGGCCGCACGCCGCCCGACCGCCGCCAGCAAGCCCAGAGCGCTGGCACCCTGGCCGAAGAACCGTCGCCGAGACGTCGGAGATGGCATCGCGCAGCCCCTTGCAATACGAGTTCAAAAGTGGACGGGCCTGTCCCCCGGAGGCAGGAGTCGCCCGCGGCGGGCCCGCCCCCCATTATACGGGCGGAGCCCCCCGCGTGTACTTTCCGCGACTTGATGCGTTCGGATCGCTCCCGGTGAAGCCACGGCGGCGGGCTCGACCTCAAACAAGCGTAATGTGAGCCCCCGTCCCGAATCCTTGCCAGTCCGAGATGGTCCCTGCCGCCCCCTGGAGCCCGCTAGAGGGTCTGGATGACGAAGGGGTTGAGGTTGACGTCCATGCGGAAGCTCGCCGAGCCGCCCCTGCCCGTCCGGCCCACCACGAGCTCGATGAACCCGCCGGTCCCGCCCAGACGGGCGAAACGACCCGTGGCCCGGCTCACCTGGAAGTTGAACACCCCGGGTGACGTCGCGTCGTTCGTGGTCGGACGCCCGGTAATATTCATCTCCACCATCCCGAACCGGTTGGACAGTGTGACGGTGCCGATCGGCCTGCCGGTCAGCGACGTCGTCTGGAGGAACCCTCGGGCGTTGACCTGACCCAAGGGTTCGACGCGGCCTTTCCCCCTGAGCGTGTACATGTCGCCAGCGTCGGGTAGGCCGTGTCGGACCGAGGCCGTGCCCCGGACCTGGCCGGTGATCATGAGTGGGGGCGGGGCGATCTGGGGCGACACCACGCCCGCCACCGCCCTCGGGATCTGGGCGAAGGTGCTGAGCAGGTTGCGGGACTCGATGGGCTCGACCTGGATGCGTGCACGTCTTGTCGTTCTCATCGCAGCGACCTCCGGGAAATCAGGCCCGTCCGAGATCATCACCGATCGTTCAGTTTAGTCTGGTGTGCGTCTCGTTGCCATCGGGTTCTCCCTCTGGTGCGATTTTCCCGATCAGGCGACACCAGTGCAACTCGGTCCGCGAGAACTATGGAAAATCGGCCCGCGTTGGTACGATCGCCCCTCCCCGGCGTAGCGCGACGCGGCGCGGTCGATGGAGGGGCCCCGCCAGCTATCCAGGGGGGGCCGACACTCGCGCGGGAGGAGCGCCCGATGATCGCGGAGGCAGAGCCGGGCGGACCGGGGGCGGGCCCCCCCGTGCTGAGCGTGGTCGTCCCCCTGTTCAACGAGCAGGAGAACGTCCGCGAACTCCACCGACGCCTGACGGCCTCGCTGCGCTCGATGGCCATCTCCTACGAAATCGTGTTCATTGACGACGGCAGCCGCGACGACACCTCCCGGATGATCGACGAGCTCCACGGGTTGGACGCGCACCTCGCGGTGATCCACCTGAGCCGCAACTTCGGCCACCAGGCGGCCGTGTCCGCGGGCCTGGACCATGCCAGGGGCCGCGGGGTGGTCCTCATGGACGGCGACCTCCAGGACCCGCCGGAAGTGCTGCCGCAGTTTTTCGCCAGGTGGCGCGAGGGCGTCGAGGTCGTCTACGCCGTGCGTCGGCACCGCAAGGAAGGGGTCTTCTGGAGGCTCGGATACTTCGCCTTCTACCGCATCCTCAACGCGATCAGCGACCTGGACATCCCGCTGGACAGCGGCGACTTCTGCCTGATGGACCGCAAGGTCGTCGATGCGTTGAAGGGCCTGCCCGAGCGGGCTCGGTTCATGCGGGGCCTGCGCACGTTCGTCGGGTTCCGCCAGGCCGGCCTGGTCTACGAGCGGGCCGCGCGCGAGGCGGGGCGTCCGAAATACACGCTCCGCGGCCTGATCGGCCTGGGCGTCGACGGCCTGGTCAGCTTCAGCAGCTACCCCCTTCGCCTGGTGACGCGCCTGGGGATCGCCGCGGCGACCATCGCCCTGGGGCTGACGATCTGGGTCCTGTTCGAGGCCCTCACGCGCACGCACACCCTTCCCCCCGGCTGGGCCAGCACGGTCATCGTCGTGCTCTTCATGGGCTCGGTCCAGCTCATCAGCCTGGGGATCATTGGCGAGTACATCCGGCTGATCTTCGTGGAATCCAAGGGGCGACCGACCTACATCGTCGGCGACTATCGCGCCCGCCGCGACGCCGACGCATCCGCAGCGCGGACGGAGGGGCCGCGATGATCGCGCGGTGGTCGCGGGGGGTCGCCGACGACAACATGGCCGAGGACATCCTGGTCGACCTGGCCGGCCTGGTCGCGCGCCACCCCTGGTGGAAGGCCCGCGCGAATTTGACCCTGGCCCTGCTGGAACGCCTGGGCGTGCGGCCCCCCGCCACGGTGCTCGACGCCGGCTGCGGCTGGGGCACCACGCTGGAGCCGCTGGAGCGCCGCGGATACCACGCCATCGGCCTGGACGTTTCGCGCCGGACGCTGGAACGCCTGGAACGCCCGGGGCGGCACCTGGTCGAGGCGGACCTGAGCCAGCCGTTGCCGGGTGACGCCCGGCGGAGCGACGCCGTGCTGGCGCTGGACGTGCTTGAGCACATCGACGACGACCGCGAGGCCGTGGGCCGCCTTGGCGCGCTGGCCCGTCCCGGCGGCGTCGTGGTGGTCAGCGTCCCGGCCCTGCCGGACCTGTTTGGCGAGTTCGACGCCATCCAGGGCCACCGCCGCCGCTACCTGCCGGAGACCCTGCGCGCCTCCTTCGAAGGCACCGGCCTGGTCGTCGAGCAGGTCTTCTGGTGGGGCGCGTGGCTGGTCCCATTGCTCCGCCGCCAGCGCGGCCAGTCGAAGGCCACGCCCGGCGCCTCCGCTGCCGACGTCTACCGCCGCTACCTCCGACTGCCCCGCTGGCCGGCCCCCCTGGGGCTTCGCCTGGCCTTCGCCCTGGAGCACGACCGCGCCCTGGATCGCCGCCTCAATACGGGCACCTCGCTCTTCGCCGTCGCCCGCCGCCCGGCCTGAACCACGCGCCGCCCGGCGTCAACAGGCGGACGGGACGGCCCAGCGGCTCCCCCGCCGCGGCTGGTGGCGAGGCTCAACCACCCGGCCGATCCGTCGCAGTCCAGCGCGGAACCGCCTCGCGTCCGCGTTCTCGATTGAAACCAGCCCAGTCCGGCGAAAGCGTTCGCGGCAAGACGGTCGCCGCCAATGACGAATCGGGGGTTGTGCTCAGGGTTTTGGGGCAGACGAGTCCAAATTTCGGACAGCTTCCGACGGAATGGGCGTCGAGGCCGCACTAATAAGGGTAGAGCCCCTCGCGGCGCTGCGCGGACCGGACTCCGGCCGGGGCGGGCGGGGGAATGCTCCTTTTGAGGATTCCCAACGATGCGGCTGACCTTGCGGACGCTGCTGGCCTGGCTCGACGACACCCTCTCGCCCGCGGAGGTGCGACAGATCGGGCAGCAGGTGGCCGAGAGCCCGTTTGCCCAGGAACTGGTGGAGAAGATCCATCGGGTCACCCGGCAGCGGCGGCTGACCGTCCCGAACCCCTCGGGACCCGACGCGACCGACCCGAACCTCGTGGCCGACTACCTCGACAACGCGCTCGACCCCGACGAGGTGGCGGAGTACGAGAAGCGCTGCCTGACCTCCGACGTCCACCTGGCCGAGGTCACCAGCGTCCACCAGATCCTCAGCCTGATCGGCCAGAAGGCCAAGGTCCCGGCCGAGGCCCGGCAGCGGATGTATCAGCTCGTGAAGGGCCGTGAGGCCGCGGGCTCTCCCCGCCCCAAGGCGCAGCAGGTGAGCAACGGCGCATCGGAACGGGCCGCCCCCTGGTTGTCGCCCGAGCTGGCGCGTCGCCCCTGGTGGGAGCGGTTCGGGCCGGCCATCGCCGTCGTGACCCTGGTTGCCATGCTGGGCGTTTCGGCCTATCGCAGCATCGGCCCGACATCCGTTCCGGCCGGGACGGAGGTCGTGTCCCAGGACCGCGCCCCCGCAGCCCAGCCGCGCGACAAGCCCGTCGACATCCCCCCTGTCCCCCCGCCGCCCGCCGTGAAAGCCGCGCCGGAGCCGGGCTCCGCGCCCCTGGAGCCGGATAAGGACGACATGACCGACGAGGACAAAGACAAAGACAAGGCCAAGGCCAAGGACAAAGACAAGGACAAAGACAAAGACAAGAAGGCGGTGGAGCCGGTTGCCGTGGCTCCGCTGGCCAAGGGGGTGGGTCTCCTGGGCAAGACCGACGGCATCCTCCTGCGGTACAACGACGCCGCGACGGCCCGCCGCTGGGAGGTCGTCGCCCCGCTGGGGGCGATCCGGGCCGAGGACCGCCTGGTCGGCCTGGTGCCGTACCGCATCCCCTTGCAACTAGGGACGGTTCATCTCGACCTGGCACGCGGGGCCGAGGTGCGTCCTCATGCCCCGGAGGCGGGCCTGTCCGCGACCTTCGAGCTGGTCCGCGGCCGGGCCGTCGTCCAGGCCGACGAGCCTGGCGCCCCGATCGGCGTCGGCTTGACGGACCGGACGCTGACGATCGCCGCCAGTGTGGGCGTGGCGGTCGGCCTGGAGCGGATCGACCGCCGCGAGCCGGGAGATCCCGAGCCCTTGCCGGCCCTCGCCGTCTTCGTCCCCGAGGGGGAGGTCACGTTTCGGGCGGGCAACACCAAGGAGACCGTCACCGGCCCGGCCTCGCTCCTGTTCCGCCCTCCCGGCATCACCAGGGACAAGACCCTGACTCCCATCCCCGCCTGGGTCACGGAGACCGCGCCCAACGCCATCGACCAGCAGGTCGGTGCGCAGTTCGCCGCGTTCTTCAAAAAAGCGGATTTCCCCACGACGGCCCTGGCCGAGGCGGTCGCCGACGACCAGAAGGACATGCGCCGCCTGGGCATTCAGGGGCTCGGGCTGATCGGTGACTATGGCTTCCTCGTTGATAGCCTCAGCGCCGCCAACGACCCGACCTCGCGCCGCGCCTCGATCGCCGCCCTGCGCTCGGCGCTCGGCCAGTCCGCGGAATCGGCCCGAAAAGTCCGCGAGGCGTTCCAGTCCTCGCAGCCACCGGAGTGGGCCCGGACCGTCGAGAAGCTCTTGATCGGCTTCAGCGCCAAGGAGGCCAAGGCCGAGGAAACCGTTGCCACGCTGGTCAAGGAGCTGGAGTCCCCCGACGTTGGCATCCGCGAGCTGGCGCTGGAGAACCTGCGCTTCCTCACCGGCCGCGACCGCCTCGACTACGACCCCGACAAGCCCGAGGGGGATGGGTTGAAGGCGTGGAAAGACCTCCTCCGCGAAAAGAAGCTGCGCCCCCAGCCCGCATCGAAACCGAGGTGAGCGCCTTCCCGCGGGGCGTGGGGTCGACGCCCCGCGGAGTCCGTTCGGTTCCCCCACTCGTGGCCCGGAGGATGCGTTGACGGACGACGATCGGGAATACCTCGCGGTGGCCGAGCGCGCCGCGGTCGCGGCCGGGGCGATCCTCCTCGACGCTTGCGGCAAGGTCGAGGCGCGCGAGAAGGGGCCGGGCGACCTCGTCACCGACGCCGATTCCGCCAGCCAGCGCGCCATCGCGGCGATCCTCCTGGGCGCGTTTCCCGAACACACCCTGCTGGCCGAGGAGGACGGGGTAACTCCCGACCCCGACATTCCCTGGCGATGGGTGGTCGACCCCCTGGACGGCACGATCAACTTCGCCCACGGCTTCCCGCTCTGGTGCGTCTCGATCGCGCTGGAGCATCGCGGTCAACTGGTCGCTGGCGTGATCCATGTCCCCCCGACGGGCGCGACGTATAGTGCCTCGGCCGGGCGCGGAGCGACCTTGAACGGCCGCGCGCTGCGTGTCGGCGGTTCGCGGACCTTGCGTACCAGCCTGATCGCCACCGGCATGCCGACGGACTTCGCGGGCGACGCCGACCGCCAGCTTGCGTATTACGGCCGGTTCTCCACCGGGACGCATTCGGTCCGCCGCACCGGCAGTTCGGCCTGGAACCTGGCGATCGTCGCCGCTGGCGGCTGCGATGCCTTCTATGCGACCTCGCTCCACCCCTGGGACGCCGCCGCGGGCGTGCTGCTCGTCCGCGAGGCCGGCGGGATGGTCACTGGCCTGGCCGGCGAGCCGTATGACCTCTACGGCAAGGGCCTCCTCGCCACCAATGGACACATCCACGCCGAGGCCGTCCTCGGCCTGGCGGACGCCTGGCCCCGACGTTGAACCGGGCCCTTGTGGGCGCGTGGACCGTGAACGGGCCCGGGCGGCACGCGCCATTGCCTCGGAACGTGGCAGGGGCCTCGGGGGGATGTTATAGTTAGGGAAGAAGTCCTCCCCTTGTGGGTCATCCCCCGTCCCACCCGGCTCGCCCGGCTCGGGTTCCCGCCGGGCGGGACCGATCGGCCGACCCTCACCCAGAGATGCGTCACAGGTGCTGCACCCCCCGCGCCGGAATGCGATCGGTTGCGCCCTTGCCCTGGCGTTCGCCCTGTCGTGGGCGGCGCGGCTCCCGGCCTTGGCGGCGGCGGGGGAGACTCCCGCGCCCGAGGAGGGAGGGGCGAAGATCATCGTTCTGACGCCCGAGGAGGTCAGCGGGTTCTGGAAGAAGCTGCAAGACCCCGATTTCATCTGGATGACCGGCTTGGAATTCCAGAAGCGGCTCAGGGCGGCCTCGGCGGCCGTCGCCGCACCCCCGCCCGCCACGGGCGTCGTGGCTCTGGCGGCGCGCGGCGAGGTGCTCGACGACCTGGCGTACCTGGCCATCGACTTCGAGGCGGCGGCGCCTGGCCCGGAGCCCTCGTGGGTCGCGATCCGCCTGGACGGCCAGGCGGTGACCCGCGCCCGCGAGAACGACCGCGAATTGCCGATCCGCCAGGCCGAGAAGGGGGGCTGGCAAGTCGAGGTCCGCGGCGCCGGGCGGCACGACTTCCGGGTCGAGGCCCTCATCCCGGTCAAGGTCGGCGTCGAGGGGCATGCCCTCGCCTTCGCGATCCCCGAGGCGGCGTCCACGCGCGTCGAGTTGCAGGTCGGACCGGGGGTCGTCGCCGCACTGGCCGGCTCGAAGGACCCCCTGGCGATCGAGCCGGTGCAAGGGGGTCAGCGCACCCGGCTGGCCGCGCATCTGCCGTCGCGGTCTCGGCTGGAATTGACCTGGCGGATCGCCGCCGAGCCCGGCATGCAACTGTCTCCCCTGCTGTCGGCGCGCGGCGAGATCGCCTTGGACGTGGATCGCGGCACGGTCCGCGTAGCGTCGTCGTGGGTCGTCAAGTCGGAGCGTGGGGCCGCCCGGAGCCTGGAGCTGACCCTCGACCCGGCGGAGGAGTTGCTGGAACTGGCCCTGGACGGGGCGGCCCTGCCGGCGGAGGGCAAGCTCGACCGCGCCTCGTCCACGCTCTCGGTCCCGCTGCCCGAGCCGCTTCGACCCGGCGCCTCGCGCAAGCTGACGATGACCACGAGGCGTCCCACGCCGACGGGGCGCTGGACGTTCGCGGGCGCCTCGCTGGCCCATGCCTCGTCGCAGGCCGGATTTCTGTCGGTCTCGCAAGGCGAGGGCCTGTGGCTTTCGGGCACCGAAGGGCGCGGCCTCGTCCAGATCGACCCCCGGGGCGACGTACCCGAGACCCTCCGCCGCCCCTCGGCCGTCCTGGCCTACCGGTTCCTCGACCAGCCCTTCGCCCTGGGTCTGCGCGTGGACCCCGTGCCCCCGAGCCTCCGGGCCTCGATGCGCACCCTGGTCGCGGTGGACGCCGGCTCGGCCACGGTCGACACCCGCATCGACTATCGCGTCACCCGCGGTCGGGTATTCGAGGTCCGCGTCGGCGTGCCGCGCGGTCTGGAGCTGAAGACCGTCGGCCCCGACGAGGTGGTCGAGTCGTCGCAGGTCCTCGCGGAAGCAGCGGCGGGGTCGAGGGAACGGGTCCTGGTGGTGGTCCTGAAGGCCAAGGCGCGCGAGGGGGGGGCGTTCCGCGTCCACCTCAACGGCCGCCAGGCGTTGGGGACGCCGGGCGAGGCCGGGGTCGGAGTCGGGCTGTTTCAACCCGCGGACAGCGACGGGGGCATCCTCGCCCTGACCGCGGCCCGGAACGTCTCGGCCGACCTCCCGCCGGACGCCGTCGGCTTCGCGACGGCCGCTCCGACTCAGGCCGCCGACTGGCCGGAACTTCAGGGACGGCCCGCCCCGGCGACCTGGCTCCGGCAGGATGGGACGCCGGGCGTCCTGCCCCTGAAACTGGCGATCCATCCCCGCACCGTCCAGGTGGAGACCACCCTGACGGCCGAAGTCGATCGGGCCTCCCTGGCCGTCCGGCAGGAGTCGCATTGCCAGGTCCGGCACGGCACTCTTTCCCGGGTGGATGTCGCCGTGCCGGGCGTCCTGCAAGGGCGCTGGGAGGTCGAAGGCGCCGAGGTCGCCGGCAGGGAGCCCAGGGGACCAGGGCCGGACGGTTCGACCATCTCCCGCCTCTCCCTGAGGCGCGAGGTTTCCGACTCCCTCCGCCTGGCGTTCCGCTGGCGGTTGCCGATGGCCCTTGCCGAGGGGTCGGATCGCCCCCGAGGGGTCGAGCTTGCCCGGCTCAGGGTGCTCGACGGCGAGGAACTTCCCGCGAAGGTCACGGTGACGGCCGGCGCGGGGGTCGTCCTCAAGGCGGTCGGCGGCGGCTGGTCGGTGGGGGCGGGCCAGGGTCGGGCGGCGGAGCCCCTGGAATGGGCCGGGAGCGGGACGCCGGAGTGCGAGGCCGCCTCGCCGACGCTGGCGACCCTGCCCCCACTGGTCGCCTCGCGGCTCTGGCTGCGGACGGTGCAGATGCCCGAGGGTGAGGCGTGGGCGTCGGCCTGGTACCGGGTGGAGGTCCACGCGGGCACCTTCGCCGTCGCGCTGCCGGAGGGGGCCACCTGGGTCCGCGCGCGGATCGACGGCCAGACCGTCGGGGAGATCGAGCGCCTGCCGGGCGCGGCCGGGTATCGCCTCCAGTTCCCCCGGGGTTTTGCGGAAAGTCCCGCGGTGGTGGTCCTCGAATATCGCCTCCGTTCTGGGGAAGCCCCCGGCGCGGGCTCCAGCGCCAGCGCCAGCGCGAGTGCGAACGCGGTCGCGCTGGAGCCTCCCCGACTGCTGGACGGGGGGCTGGTCCAGCAAACGCTCTGGGAAGTGCGTGTTCCCTGGAGTCGCGCGGCCGTGGGCGTGCCCGCCGGCTGGACGGATGAGAACCGCTGGAGCTGGGATACTTACGTCTGGAAGCGTCATCCTCGGAAAGAGCCCGAGGCCCTGGCCACGTGGGTGGCGGGCCCGTCCGCCGTTCCGCCCCTGCCCGAGGACGCGGCCGAGGACACGCGGGCCGACTTCCACGGCTATCTCTTCGGCAGGCCCGGCGACCCGATCACGCTGCGTCCCTGGATCGCCTCACGCGCCGGGCTGGTCGGGACGTTCTCGGGCGCGACGCTTGCCATCGGCCTCCTGCTGCAAATCGGCCTGCGGCGGGGCCGAGCGACCTGGGCCGCCGGCCTGGCCCTGGCCGTTGCCGTGGCGGCTGCGATCCAGCCCAGCGCGACCTTGCTCGCCGTCCAGGCGTCCGCCGTCGGCGTGGCGTTGACGATCGTGGCCACCCTGACGCGCCGGATCGTCGAGCGCCGGGGCCCCACGCCTGAATCGTACCATCCGACCAGCAGCAAGCTGTCCGCGACCGTCGGGCACGGCGTCGACGCCGCGGATGGGGGCCCGCCGGCCGTCGGCTCGGACCACTCAACGGTGATCCGCCCGCGCATCCCCTCGACCGTGGACCGGGTCGTTCCTCCGCCCGCCGTGCCGGCCTTCGAGGACCGGGAATGACCGGGCGACGCGCGGGCCTGCTGGCCCTGGCCATCCTGGCCGGGTCGTGCGTGGCGGCCGGGCCTCCGGAGATCGTCCGGGCGCGGGTGTCCGCCGCGCGGGTCGCCGACTGGTTCCCGCGTGGGACGGAACTGCGCGGGATGCCCCTGGACGACTTCGAGGCGCTGGTGCGCGACGCCCGCGAAGGCGTCCAGCGCGGGTCGCGCCGCGAGTTTCCCCGGTTGCTCCGCGCCCGCCACGAGGTGCGCTGGCGGGACGGCCGGCTCCTGGGGCGTTCGGTGCTGCTGATCGACGGCGCGGAGACCGGGCCGGCCCCGCTGCCGCTGGTCCCCTGGACGCCCGCGATCGTCGGCGCCCCCACGGCGGTGCGCGCGGGCGCCGACGGCCGGACGGCGGCGTGGGTCGACCCCGGCAAGACGACGCCGCTCGTCCTGGAGTGGGAACTACGCTCGCGCGCCGGGTCCGACGGCCGGACGTTCGCCCTGGGGCTGCCCCGGCTCGACGCCTCGGCGATGACCCTGGACCTTCCCGAGGACTGGGTCCCGGAAGGGCCGTCGGGGATTCGCCAGGGGCCGGTCCCGGGCTCCGAGCCCTCGCGGCGATCGTGGCGGTTCGACGGGCCTGGCGGCTGGACCGACCTGCGGCTCCGGGCCAAGGCCGACGGCGGCACCGCGTCCCAGGCGTCGCGGCCCTGGGTCGGCGGCCCGACCCGCATCGAGCTGGACGACGCCGCGGCGCGCTGGCGGGCCGACTGGATCGTCGACCCCGGACCGGCGGGCCCCCGGCGCCTGGCCGTCGGGCTCGACCCCGGCCTTGAGCCCATCGACGTGACCGGGCCGAGTGTCGTGTCCTTCCGCTCCGAACCCGCCGGAGGGGGGACGCGTGTGACGATCCGGATGGTCGACGAGGCCGCCGGCCCGACCCCGATCACGATTCAAGCCCGCGCCGCCGCACCCGCGCGGGGGCGTTGGACCGTCCCGGCCGCCCGGCCGCTCGACGCCCACTGGATCGGCGGCGAGACGACCGTCCGACTCGGCCCCGCGCGGGTGCTGGAGAACTGCGTCCCCCGCGCGGGCCAGCGTGTGAACCCCCGGCCCGAAGCCCTCGGCGAGGCGGCCCCTCGCGCCGGGCTCCTGCTGGCGTTCGAGGCGTCGCGCCCGGAGTCCGTCGCGGAGCTGACCTTCGCCAGGCCCCTGGCCGACACCACGGCCGAGGTCCGGGGCTGGTTGGCGATCGACGACGTGGCTCCCCAGGCCGGGGCGTTGTTGACCTGGCAGGCCGCCAGGGGACGGCCGCCGACCTTGCTGGCCGACGTGTCGGCGGGCTGGGTCGTCCGCGAGGTTAAACTCCCCGGCGGCGGCGACCCGGTCCGTTGGCGGTCCGAAGCCGCTCCCGCCGGCAGGACCCGGCTGGTCATCCACCCGCCCCCGTTCGCCGAGCCGAGCCATTCGCTGGCGCTGGTCGTCCTGGCCTCCGGCGTCGCCGGCACCGGGCCGTGGCCCCTGCCGCGCGTTCGTCCCCTCGACGCCGCGACCGAAGACGAGGTGTGGACCGCCCTGGCCGCGCCCGGCCTGGCGCTGCGCCCGGAACGGGCCGTGGGCCTGGCGTGGGTCGACCCGTCGAGCCTTCCCCCTCCCGGCGCCGAGGCCCCGAAGCTCGACGCCGTGTTGGCGTGGCGCTGGACCGACCCGGCCGCCGAGGCATGGGCCGCGCGCGAGCGTCTCGCGAACGAGCCGACCGCGACGCTCCGGGTCCTCGCGGCGGCCTCCGCGCGTCGGCTCACGCTGGACTATCGCATCGCCATCGACGCCGCCCAGGAGCGCCTGCGCGTCTTGCCCATCGGGTTCGGCGAAGCCCTGGGGACGGACCCGGTCTGGCACCTGGATTCCGATCGGGACGGTCCCCCGCTGCCCGCCATCGCGCTGGACGATGCCGGCAAGGCGGCGCGGGGACTGCCGCCGTGCGGCTCCGCCTGGGAGGTGGACGTTTCTGGCGCCCCGGCGGGACGGATCGCCCTGAGCACGCGGGTGGATCGCCCCTGGTCGGGCCGCAACCCCATCCCGCTGCCCGCCCTGCCGGGGAAATACGTGGCCGGAGGGGTGGTGCGGATCGGCGTCGCCACCGCCGCTCGCTCCGAGGTCGAGGTCGACGGCCTCCGGGCGCTCGACCCGGCCTTGACGGCGGCCGACCCCGAGGCCCCGCCGCTGCCGGCGGGACTGCGGCTCGCGCACGCCTTCGCCTTCGAGGGCACGACGGGCCGGCTCCTGCTGCGGACGGAACCCCTGGAGCCCGCCCCCTCCGGGGGCTTGATCCGCGAGGCCACCCTGACCAGCCTCGTCGGCGCCGGCGGCGAGTCGTGGCAACGCCTCATGCTCCGCGTCGAGCCGGCCGGAGCGCGGACGCTCGGGTTCGCCCTCCCTGGCGACGCGACGCCCCAGGTCACCCGGCTCGACGGCACGCCGGTCGTTCCGACGCGGCGGGGCCGGGAGCTGATCTTCGCGCTGCCGGAACCCCGGCCGGGCCGGCCCTCGTGCACGATCGTCGTGGACTATCCCGCTGGGATGGGCCGGGGGCCGGGGCCGGAGGTGCCTCGCTTCAGCATGCCCTGCCTGGCCTTCGCCTGGGAAGTGGCGCGGCCGGGCCCCTGGGTCGCCCAGATCGAGGGGACGGGGCTGCTGAGCGCCGACCCGACGCCCGCCCCAACGTGGCCGTCGCGGGTGCTCGGCGACTGGCCGCGGTGGTGGCCGTCGTGGCGTCCCTCGGCGGTCTCGACGCAGGCGCTGGCGGACCTCGACGCCCGCGCCGCGGCCGGGAAGGCCGAGGAGCTGACCTTGCGCGACTGGTTCACGCGCTGGGATGCCGGCAAATATCCCCTGGTGATCGATCGCAACGCCCTCGCCGCGGCCGGCAGGGGCCCGGCAACGGCGGTGGCGAGGCGCCCGGCCCGCACGGCACGCGAGGCCCTGGAGCCGCTGGGGATGACCGTCGTGCCGGTCGGCGCGATGCTCCTGATCACGACCCCCGCGGAGGCCCCCGACCTGGGCGCGGCGCCCGGCGCGGCCGACGCCTGGGCCAGGGCGATCCGGGCCGCAACCGGCGGCGGCTCCGACCCGTCGGATCGCTTCCAGGCCGTCGCGCGTTGGCGGGACGAAGGTTCCCCCGTCGCGGGCGAATCCCCGGTGTTGACCGCGGGGCAGTCCGCCCGCCGGTTCGCCGCGCCGGCGTGCCCGCCCCCGGGGGTCGAGGTCCTCGCGGTGGATCTCGGGAGCCGGTCGGCCTGGTGCTGGGTCCTCGGCCTGGCCGTCTTCCTCGCGGGGATCGCGGTTCGGGGCCGCTCCTTCGGCCTTCGGGCCGTGGCGCTCTCGGCCGTCTGGCTGGGGGCCTTGGTGGTGGGGGCCTGGGGTCTCGTGGGTGTTTCCGACCACGCGCCGGCCGCCGGCTTCGGCGCGATCGCGGTCGCGGCCTTCTGGGCGGGGTGCGCCGCGAGGTCCCGGTCGGCGAACCGGGTGCGGAGCGGGGCCCACGCCACCACGGCCGTGCGTTCGCGATCCGGCCTCACCCTGGCCCTGGTGCTGGGGATCGGCGTCCCGGTCGGGAATGGGGGGGTGGCCGCCGACGACGCGGGCGGCGACGGCCCGATCGTGGTCCTCATTCCCTTCGACGGCGTCCCCGAGCCGGGGGCCAGGGGGACGCGCGTGGTGCTGCGGCTGGCGGACCACGACCGGCTGCGTGCCTGGGCGGACGCCGGCAAGGGCAAGCCCGTTGAGGGGATCGGGGCGATCTCCGCCAGCCACTCCGCGCAGCCTCGCGGAGCGGGCGAGGCGGCCCTCGCGAGCCGATTCCAACTCCAGGGCGAGGGGAAGGGGCCCTGGTCCTGGCCGATCCCCCTGGGAGGGTCCCGCGACCTGACCGCCACGCTCGACGGGCGGTTCGTGCCGATCCTGATCCGGCCCGGGGGCGAGGTCGCCGCCGTCGAGGTCGCCGGCGCGGGCCCGCACGAGCTGGTGGTCCGGCGGGTCGTCGATCGCCGCCGCGAGGAAGCGGGGGGGCCGATCTCCACCCCGATCCTCCCCGCGGCCCTGGCGCGCGTCGCTGCCGTTGCCGGCGACGGGACCGGGGTGGCCGAGGTCCTCGGATCGCGGGGGCTGGTCGTCGCGGGCGCCGATGGGTCCGGCGCGGAGGGGCCGCTCGGGCCGGTCGACCGGCTCGAAGTCCGCTGGACGACCGGAGACCGGGGCGTCGCCGCCGAGGCCAAGGCCGGAGGAGTGGTCGTGGGGGCCTTGCTCTGGGACGCCGTCCCGGCCGGCGACCGCCTCCGCGCCCGGCTGACCTTCCACAACCCGGCGGGCACGGGGCTGGTGCGACTGGCCCTGGAGCCCGGGCTGGCGGTGCATACGGCCTCGGCGCCCGGGCTCGTCGATGCGCGCGGGGCGGGGACGGCCGGGCAGCCGGAGTGGGTCGCGCGCTTCGAGCCGCCGCTGCCCGACGGCGAGTTCCTGGTCCTCGACTGCTGGCGCCCCGGCGCGACCGGGCCGACCGATGCCCGCCGCCGCCTGCCGATCCTGGCGCCCGCGGGTCCCGGGCGCTACTCGGGCGTCCTGGGGTTCCGACACCCGGCGGAGTGGGCCGGCAGGCTCGGCGCCGTCGCGGGCCATGAGGCGGTGGCCGACGAGGCGTTCGTCCGGGCCTGGGGCGACCTGCCCCGCGATGCGATGGTGCTGTCCGGCGCGTTGCGGTTCCCCGCCTTGCCGGCGGTCGAGGTCGAGGTCGCGCCGGCCCTCGCGCGCCCCACGTTGTCGCAGGCCGTGGACCTCCAGATCGCCTCGGGGCGTGTGGAAGTCCGCGTCGAGGCGACCCTCCTCGAGCGCGGCGGGCGGTCCTTCGAGGCGATGGTCCGCCTGCCCTCGGCGTTGCATCTGGTGCGCGTCGAGGCCGACGGGCTGACGCACTGGAGCCGCCCGGAGTCCGACCGGCTGCGCCTGCGGTTCGACGGGCCGGAGGCGCCTCGGCGTGCCGTCCGTCTGGAGGGCTGGCTCGCGGCGAATTCCGACCCGATGGCCGCCGGCCCCCTTCCCCTGGAGGCCGCCGTCCCGTGGCCGAGCTGGGAGGACGCCGAGGCCGGGCCGGGAACCTTGACGATCGCCGCGCCCGTCGCCGTCGGGGTGGCCGAGGGCGAGGGGGTCGCGCGGACGGATCCCGCCCCAGCGACGGCCGCGCTCCCGAACCGGATGGCCTACCGCGTCACGCGAGTTGAGGGTCCGGGGCCGCTGCGATGGACGGTGCCGCCGCCCCGCGTCGACGTGTCGGCCCGCAGCCTCCTGACGATCGATCCCGGCACGGCCGAATGGTCGGCGGTGGTCCGATACCGGGTCGCCGGCGGCCCGACCGAGGGGCTCCGGCTGAAACTGCCCGCGGCCTGGTCCGCCACGGCGACGGTCCGGGTCGTCGGGCAAGACGCCCAGGTCTCGTCGCGGCCCGAGGGGGGGTCGGTCGTCTGGACCATCCGGCCGGCCCGACAGAACTGGGGGACGTTGTCGGTGGTCGTGCGGTCCGCCCGCCCGGTGACGCCCGGCGAAACCCTGGACTTCCCCGAACTCGTGCCGCTGGGCCAGGGGACGGTCGAGACACTGCTGGCGCTGGCCGACCGCTCGGGGTGGGAGATCGTGACGGGGGGGTCGCCGGGCTTGCAGCCGGTGTCCGCCGAGCGGTTCCACCCCGAGGATTTCGGGGTCGCGCCGGCCCCGGCGATCCGCGACGCCTTCCTTGTCCGGCGCGAGGGCTGGTCGCTGAAGGTCCGCATGGGTGAGCCGCCCGACGCCGACCCGGCGGATTCCGGGGGGTCGCGCGTCGAGGAGGCGGAGTTCGCCTGTGTCGTGTCGGACGACGGCACGACCGCCGGGGAGGCCCGGTTCGAGGTCAAATCCCGGCCGGGCCCGTTCCTGGAAGTCCTGCTCGCCGACCGCGCCGAGGTCGTCGGCGCGCGGGTCGAGGGGCGGCCCGTCGTCCCCCTGCGCCGGTCTTCCGGCCGCTGGCTGGTGCCGCTGGGCGGCGGCCAGCGGGGGCGTCTGGCCGTGCTGACCTGGCGCGCTCCTCCTGGCGAGCCGGGGAAGGACGGGCGGCGGCCCATCGGCCTGCCGGGGCTGCTCGGCGCTGGCGTGCCGGCGCGATTGACCGTCTTCGCCCCCGAGGCGATGAGCCTCGCCCCCGCGACAAGCACCTGGCGCCCCTTGCCGGGCGAGGAACTGCGGGTCGAACGCCTGGAGCGAACGGCCACCAGGATCGCCGACCGCCTGGGCGCGATCGACCGCGGGTCGAGCCGAGGGCGGGAGAATCTGGTCGCCGCCTTGATGGATTTCGAGATCGAGGCCAGGGGGGCCGAACGCGCGGTCGCCTGGGGGCCGATCGACCGCGCGGTGGGCTCGGCCGAGGGGCATCGTCTCACCCTGGCCCGCCTCAGGGAAGCGCGCGGAACGCTGGGCGAGGCCCTGGCCGCGGCGGGCCTGGAGGACCTCGCCGCCGAGGCGCGCGGAGGCATCGGCGAGCCTTCCCTCGCGGCGGAAACGCCGCCGGTCCCGTTCGCGACGGGGACGCTGCGGCGCCTGGGCCGGCCCCACGCTTTCCACGCCATCGACCTCGGGGCGGAGCCCGCAGCGCTGCAATGGTCGCGAGTGCCGGCGCTGCCTCCCTGGAAGCGGTCGGAGGTCCGGGCGACGCTTGCCGGGGGCCTGGCGACCGCCTTGCTGGCCGTCGTCCTGGCGCGGGGGGGAATCCGGCCGAGGCGGCTGGCCGTCGGGTCGCCGCTGCTGGCGCTGGCGGCCTGGGGGGCGGGGGTCGAGCTGTCGGCGATGGCCGTCA
>JAABUQ010001234.1_pt1 | contig 56236 bp, 50 predicted proteins | sample 5560001 | NCBI WGS metagenome assembly JAABUQ01 (sample SAMN10711888, study PRJNA513371) | rock metagenome | isolation source: Antarctica rocks | place: Antarctica: Victoria Land, Finger Mt nord | collected 2015-12-18
AGAAGCGAGAGAGGTCGTCCACGGCCCACCTCCGACGACGTATCGTGGCCCGAGAGCTAGCAATTGCGACTCCGCGTCAGGATAAGCAAGGACGTCGACTCGATGCAATGGATTACGGACACGACCGCCGCCCGACGATTCACGACATCGAGTGGATCTCGACATGATCCGCCCTGCCAAGAGGCGAGCACGCCCAGCCCCCGTCTCGTGGCCCGCGCTCGCGAATCCCCGGATTCGCGCGAGCTGAACCCGGAAATCATCCAGGTTACTCGGGTCCTTCATGCCGGGTCCTATACTGGGATTCCCGCCGATCGCGCCGCGGATCGCTACCCCCTCGCAACCCTCGGCTTTCCCGCCGGACTTCGGCTCGAGTTGGCCCGAGCGGGGCCGGGTCCCACCCCAAGGATTTCCTCGATGAGCCATCCCACGCCTCGGAGACGCCGGGCCTTCACCTTGATCGAGCTTTTGGTGGTCATCTCGATCATCGCCGTGCTGATCGCCCTGCTTTTGCCCGCCGTCCAGGCGGCTCGCGAGGCCGCCCGCCGGGCGTCGTGCACCAACAACCTCAAGCAGCTCGCGTTGGCGGCGGCGAACTATCACGACATCGCCGGGTCGTTCCCGGGCGGCGGCTACACCGTCCCGAATTATTACGACAACAACAATGAGCCGAACTTCAGTTGCTTCGTCCGGATGCTCCCGACGTTCGAGCAGGGCAACATCTACAACGCGGTGAATTTCAGCCTGAACTGGAAGACCCCGGACAACCTCACGATCGCGGGCGTCGGGGTCGGCACCCTCTGGTGCCCGAGCGACCCCGACGCGGCCGTCGCCGTGCCGATCGCGTCGATCAACTCCGTCAGCCCGACCTACAGCCTGGGCGTGCCGACGGGCAACTTCGTCCAGCAGTACACGAGCTACGGCGGCGTCGCCGGCCTCTGGAATCTCACCGTCAAGACGACCGACACGAACGCCGGCGTCTCGACCTATCAGGCCCGCTACAACAACCAGTACGGCGTGATCTTCTGCTCGAGCACGGTCAACTATCGCGACGTCACCGACGGGACGAGCAACACCTTCCTCTTCGGCGAGCGGAGCCACACCCAGCTCAGGGTCCAGCTCAACCCCGCCAATGACGGCAACGCCCAGGGCGGCGCGGGCAACGCGGCGGCCGAGGCGGCGAAGCAGGTCCTCTTCGGGATGTGGAACTCGGGCCAGCCGGGCGGGCACCAGATCCAGGCGTTCCGCCAGCCCAACCCCCAGAACCAGTCGGTCAGCGACGGCGGCGCCGGCTCCGCCGAGGCCACCGACCCGTCGAGCGGGCACCCGGGTGGGGTCAACTTCGCCTTCTGCGACGGCTCGGTCCGCTTCATCAAGAACACCATCAACTGCTGGCCGATGGCGCCCGGGACCAATCACCCGCTCTACGTCAGCTACAACACCAAGAACACGAAAACCTGGGACTTCGTCCCCGGCGCCGTCCTCGGCGTCTTCCAGGCCCTGGCGACCCGGGCCGGCGGCGAGGTCCTCAGCTCCGATCAATATTGAACGATCGGACCGGGCCGAGCGGGTCGGATCGTCACCCGGCCCGCCGGTCGCTCCGCGTCGGGGAAATGGCTCCATGAAACGCTTCCGATCCTCCTGGTTCGTCGCGGCGGCGATCGTCGCGGGTTGCGGGGGCTCGACGCCTTCGACGTCGAACACGGGCACCGTCGGGCCGCATCGGGGCGTCCTGCTCAAGCTGCCCGACGACCTCGGATTCGCCGAGGTCGTCGTCGAGTCGACCGGGAACCCGGCCCGGTCCCTGACCACCGAGGTCGCGGCCTATTTCTTCGGCCCCGACGCCAAGGCCGCGATCATGCCGCCCCCGACCGACGTGTCGTTCCTCCTCTACCTGGCCGAGGCCAAGGCCCGGCAGAAGGTCGCCATGAAGCCCGCCTTGAAGTCGAGCGACCCGGCCGGGACCGGGCGATTCGTCGCCGAGCCGCCCCCCGGCTTCGATGGCGTGGTCACCGGAGGGACGCTCGCCGCCCGGCTGGGCGGGCGCGAGGTCGTCGTGTCGTTCTGAGACGACAGGGGCCAGGGATCGGGCCCCCGGACCCGGATCAGCCGCGATCGAGCTTGAGGAACACCACGCCCAGCGGCGGGACCTGGAGCGTGATGTGGAACGGCTGGCCGCCCCAGGCGCCGGGTTGGGCCCAGGTCCCCCCGTAGTTGCCGGCGTTGGAGCCGCCGTAGGCCGCGGCGTCGGTGTTGAGGATCTCCCGGTAGAAGCCGCCTTCGGGGACGCCGATCCGGTAGTCGGGGCGGACGACGGGCGTGAAGTTGCAGGCGACAACGACGGCGTCCCTCGGGTCCTTGCCCCGCCGGAGGAAGGCGAGGACGCTGTTCTCCCAGTCGTGGAGTTCGAGCCACTCGAAGCCTTGCCAGTCGAAGTCGACCTGGTGGAGGGCCGGCTCGCGCTTGTAGAGGGCGTTGAGGTTGGCGACGAGATTCTTGATCCCGCGGTGGTCGGCCCATTCGAGCAGGTGCCAGTCGATCGAGCGGTCGTGGTCCCACTCGCGCCACTGGGCGAACTCGTCTCCCATGAACAACAGCTTCTTGCCGGGGTGGGCGAACATGTAGCCGTAGAGGAGTCGGAGGTTGGCGAACTTCTGCCAGGTGTCGCCCGGCATCTTGTCGAGGAGCGACCCCTTGCCGTGGACGACCTCGTCGTGCGACAGGGGCAGGACGAAATTCTCGGTGAAGGCGTAGATCAGGCTGAAGCTGAGCGAGCCGTGCTCGTACTTCCGGTAGACCGGGTCCTTCTGGAAGTAGCGGAGGGTGTCGTTCATCCACCCCATGTTCCACTTCAGGCTGAAGCCGAGCCCGCCCAGATACGTGGGCCGCGACACGCCGGCGAAGCTGGTCGACTCCTCGGCGGCGGTGATGATCCCGGGGTGTTCGCGGTGGCAGAGTTCGTTGAGCTTCTTGAAGAACTCGATCGCTTCGAGGTTCTCGTTGCCGCCGTGGATGTTGGGCACCCACTCGCCGGGCTTCCGCGAGTAGTCGAGGTAGAGCATCGAGGCCACGGCGTCGACCCGGAGGCCGTCGATGTGGTAGCGTTCGAGCCAGAACAGGGCGTTGCCCAGGAGGAAGTTGCGGACCTCGGCCCGCCCGTAGTTGAAGATCTTGGTCCCCCAGTCCATGTGCTCGCCGAGCCGGGGGTCCTCGTGCTCGTAAAGGTGCGTCCCGTCGAAGAAGCCGAGCCCGTGGACATCGCGCGGGAAGTGGGCGGGCACCCAGTCGATGAGCACTCCGTAGCCGTGGCGGTGGAGGGTGTCGACGAAGTACGCGAAGTCGTCGGGCGTGCCGTGCCGGGCCGTCGGGGCGAAGTAGCCGACCGGCTGGTAGCCCCAGCTCCCGTCGAAGGGATGCTCATTAATGGGCATCAGCTCGACGTGGGTGAACCCGGTCTCCTTGAGGTAGTTGACCAGGGCGTCGGCCAGCTCTCGGTAGGTGAGGAACCGGCCGCCGTCCTCGACCTTGCGTTGCCAAGACCCGAGGTGGACCTCGTAGATCGAGACCGGGGCGTCGAGCCCCTGGCGGGCGGCCCGATTGGCCATCCAGTCGGCGTCGTCCCAGGCGAATTGGGTGATGTCCCAGACGACCGACGCGGTCTTGGGGCGGTTCTCGGCGGCGAATCCGTAGGGGTCGGCCTTCTCGACGAGGTAGCCGTCGCGCCGGCTCTTGATCTCGAACTTGTAGACCTCGCCCTGGCCGAGGTCGGGGATGAAGATTTCCCAGTGGCCGCCCGAGCAATGTCGGAGCGGGTGGCGGCGGCCGTCCCAGTGGTTGAAATTGCCGACCACGCTCACCCGGGCCGCGTTCGGGGCCCAGACGGCGAAGTGGACCCCCTGGATGCCGTCGATCACCCGGAGGTGCGCCCCGAGCTTCTCGTAATTCTTGGTGTGCGTCCCCTCGCCGAGCAGGTGGAGGTCGAAGTCGGTCAGGACCGGCCCGAAGCCGTATGGGTCGACGAACTCCCACGAGTGCCCTTCGTGATTCTCGACCGCGAGGCGGTACGGGAACGGGCCGGGCTGATCGGCGACGATCAGCTCGAACAGGCCATCGGGATGAATTCGCTTCATGGGCAGCCGGACGCCCGGGTTCCCCTTGGCGAGCGCGACGACCCAGGCGTTGTTCGCCTCGGGGAGGAACGCCCGGATCGCCCGCGCGGCCTTCCCCTCCCACTCGACCGCGTGCGGGCCCAGGACCGCGAACGGGTCGCCGAAATTGCCGTGGACCAGGTGGTCGGCGACATCTTTCGGGACGGTCGGGGCCGCAACGGATTCGAGGGGTGGCATCGGCTTCGGCTCGCTCACGCGGTTCATCATCGAGGCTCCATCGCGGCCGGCACAAGGTCCCATGGACCCTGCGCACGCCAGCAACCATCGTGCCCATCGGGTGGTTTTGTCCTGGACTTTGGCGCCAAGCCTTCCAGGAGCAGGCCTGCCGCCCGAGGCCGGGTCTTCAGAGCGTGTTGAGAAAGCTCGCCCGGATCGCGCTTCCCACGGACCATCGCCGGATCGACGAAGACTACCAACCCCCTCGACGGCGGTTGCGGCCAGGCGAAGCGGGTTACGGCGACGGCTTGGCGAATCAGCCCGGCGTCCCATGATAGCGATTCTTGGTGGGGCGACGGGGCGTTTCCTCAACTCTCTGACGGAACGAGATTCCGGAAGCCCGTGAACGGCGATGGGATATTGAGCCAGCTTAAGGCACTTGATGACCTCTGACGATCGTAGTACGATGCCGCGACCAGATGGGGGAAAGAATTCGGGGTCGCTCGACCTCCCCTCAAGACTGGGCCAGCCACGGAGGTGACGGGCTGGTTCCGATCACGCGGTCTGGATCAGCCGACGGGCTATGTGCCGTTCATTCATCTCCGCTTTCAAATCAAGAAGGATGAGCCATGACTCTGACCTTGCTTGCAACGCTTCTTCTGGGCGGAGGGCTCGCTTCCGCCAGCCCCGCCGAGCTCCAACCGCCGGTCCGCCTCAAGGTGTGGGGGGTTTTTCCGGTCCGGGTCGAAAGCCCCGGCCATGCCGCGCCCTGCTGGGCCGACATCGACGGCGACGGCAAGAAGGATCTCCTCGTCGGCCAGTACGGCGGGGGGAAGGTCCGCGTTTACAAGAATCTCGGCGACGGCACGCTCGCGGCGGGCGTCTGGCTGAAGGCCGAAGGCGCGGTGGCCAAGGTGCCCGACGTATGGTGCTGCACCAGCTCGACGCCGCTACTCGTGGACCTCGACGGCGACGGCCGGCGCGACATCCTTTCAGGCTCATATTCCCGCAGGGAGAAACCCATGGCGGGATTGTTCTGGGTCCTGCATGGTCAGGCGGACGGGACTTTTCGCCAGGCGGAAGTCTTGAAGGGTACGGACGGAGAGCCGCTTATCATCCCCCTGAACGGTCGACCGATCTCCGAGAACATTGCCACCCGGCCATTCGCCGTCGACTGGAATGCCGACGGGCGCCTCGACCTCGTCGTGGGCAACGCTTCCGGCACATTCTACCTGTTCCAGGGGCAGGGAAACGGCAAGTTCCTGCCGCAACCGGCGCCGATCATGAGCGGCGATCAGCCCTTGCAGATCAAGGGTGCTCACAGCGACCCCTTCGCGGTCGACTGGGACGGCGACGGCGACCTCGACCTGCTGAGTGGATCGAGCGAGGGCGGGGTGCAATGGGCAGAGAATCGCGCAACTCCCGGGAAGATGCCCCGATTGGAGACCTTTCGATCGCTGATCGAACCCGGGCCTCAGCACGAATTCATGCAGATCCTGCGCTTCGAGGATATCAAAGGGCCCGTGAGTTCCACGCGAATCTGGGTCGACGACATCAATTCCGACGGCAAGCTCGACATTCTCGTCGGAGACCTCGCGCCGCTGCTCTCGCCGGCCGATGGCCTCACCGAAGCGGAGTATCGGAAGAAATTCGCCGCATGGGACGAGTCGAGACAAGGGGCGGCTGATCAACGGAATGCGACGGTCGGAGAGAAGGAGCGAGAGAAGGCGACGCAGCACTATTACGAGGTTTACAAGCGGCGCTGGGAATTCATGAAGGAAGACGTTACCGGCTTCGTCTGGCTGTACCTGCGCAAATGATCCTATTCTCATCGGAAGCAGGACGTAGTACGGCTTCAGTCTTTCTTCAACGCCGGCTCGGCCGAGGGCCGACGGTTCGATGTCGGGTCGGCGGCGATCAGGCCGAGTTGCCCGAGGGCCACGCGGGCGTCGACCCGGCGGGCCTTGCTCAGGTCGATCCGCTCGTCGGATAGGTTGACCTCGAACTTGCGGTTGCCGGGCAGTTGGAGCGGGATCTTGATGGTGAAGGTGCTCCCCTGGCCGGGCCGGCTTTCCAGGTGGACGTCGCCGCCGAGGAGCTTGGTCAGCTCGCGGACGATCGACAATCCCAACCCCGTCCCCTGGTGCTCGCGGGTCAGGACGCCGTCCTCCTGGCCGGGGTGGCGGGCCTGGCGGAACTTCTCGAAGATCGTTTCCCGGTCCTCCTCGGCGATCCCGATGCCGGTGTCGGCCACGGCGATGACCACGAACCGCCCCTCGGCCTGGGCCCGGAGCGACACCCGGCCCCCTTCCGGGGTGAACTTGATCGCGTTGGACAGGAGGTTGTACAGGACCTGCCGGAGCTTGCCGGAATCCTGCCTCATCAGCGGGATCGCGTCGTCGAGCCGGCATTCGAGGTCGATGCTCTTCCGCTCGGCGATCGGCCGGGCCAGCGCGGCGAGGGCCTCGCAGACGTCGCGGATCGAGAAGTCCTCGGTCCGGACCTCCATCTTGCCGCTCTCGATCTTGGCCAGGTCGAGGATGTCGTTGATCATCCCCAGGAGCATCTTGCCCGACGTCTGGATGTTGGTGGCGAACCGCCGCTGGCGGTCGTTGAGCTGGTCGGAGCCGGACAGGATCTCGGAGAAGCCGATGATCGAGTTCAACGGCGTCCGGAGCTCGTGGCTCATCGTGGCCAGGAAGTCGCTCTTGAGCCGGTTCATCTCGAAGAGGGCGAGGTTGGCCTGGGCCAGCTCGTCGACCTTGCGGTCGAGGTCGTGGTTCACGTCGCGCAGTTCCTGCTGCATCGAGACGAGGTTGTGGAGCATCCGGTTGAAGGCGTGCGACAGCTCCTCGAACTCGTCGCCGGTCTGGATTTGGGCCCGGATCGTCAGCTTGCCGGCGGCGATGGCGTCGGACACGTCGCGAAGGTGCTTCACCGGCTTGACGATCACGTACCGGACGATCGCGTACGAGGCCACCATCGCCAGGATCGCCGTCACCAACGCCGCCGAGATCAGGATCGCGCGGTTCTGGTTGATGTCGCGGTTGATCTGGGCCATCGGCAGGTGGATCACCGCGGCGCAGGCCAGGTCGCCCGGGACGATGTCCCTCGACTTGCCGTTGGCCAGTTGCCGGAAGCTGTGATAGCCGTGGCAATCGATGCATTCTTGCTTGAACAACACGGCCTGGATGTACTGGAACTCGGTCTTGCCGGGCAGGATGCGCGACTCTTCCATCGACGTCCCATCGCCGAACGTGTACGGCTTCTTCGACGACGGGGGGCCGGACGAGGCCGAGCGTCGGAAACGCTCCAGCGCGTCCTTCTCGAAGGCGTCGCGGGGCCGCTCGTCGTCGTTGGCCGGGCTGAACGGGTCGATGATCCGGCCGTCGTATTCGGGCAGGTCGTCCTGCCTCTTGAAGCTGAGCGACAACTGTTCGAACAGCCGGGCGGTCTCGGGGTGGACGAAGACGCCGGACTTGTAATGCTTGTCGATGATCGTCGGATTGATCAGGCGGCGGGCGGTCTGGGTGGTCTGGCCGATGACGAGCTTCTCGGTCTTCTGGCCGTACCAGTAGAAGCTGGTGGTGACCAGGATCAAGATCCCGCCGCCGAAGATGAAACGGCACTTCCGCTCCAGGCTGGTTTCGCCCAGCAGGTGCTTGAAGGTCCGGTACGACATCGCGGCACCATCCCCCATCCGGGTCGGATCGGACCGGCCCCCGGGCCGACCCCCCTTCGCGCGCCAGATTACCCGAACCCCGGACTCGCGAACAGGCGAGACGGACGCCATCCCGGCCGATCTCGCCCTTCGATCAGGCCCGGACCGGGTCCCGGACCTGGCAACGCGGGCAATAATGAGTGGGTCGGCCAACCAGGCCGGCGATCTTGACCTTGAGAATCGGCCCCGAGCACGCCGGGCACGGCTTCCCCCCCCGGCCGTACATGGTATTTTCGGCGAGGAAGCCTCCTTCGAGTCCCAGGACCGTCCGATAACCGGCGTCGAAGCTCGACCCCTCCGCCGCGATCGCCTTGGTCAAGACCCAGCCGATCGCCTCGTGCAAGCGGGCCACGTCGCCCGCCGCGAGGGCCGAGGCGGGGGTTTCGGGATGGAGCCGCGACCGGAACAGGACCTCGTCTGCGTAGATGTTGCCGATCCCGGCCAGGACCTTCTGATCCATCAGGGTCGGCTTGATCCCCCGGGCGGTCCGGGCCAGGCGGGCGGCGAGGTCGGCTGGGGTGATCTCCAGGGCGTCGGGCCCGTGCGACCGGGCGAAGGCGGCCTCGGCGTGCTCGTCCCCGGCGTACCACGCCACTTTACCCAGGCGGCGGGCATCGTAGAACCAGATCGACCCGCCGGGATCGCCCAGGGCGAACGTCACGCGCACGTGCTCGGGACGTTCGGGGGTGATGAGGCGAAACCCTCCCGTCATCCGGGGCTGGATGACGATAGTCCCCCGGTCGTCGATCAGCTCGATCACGACCCACTTGCCGCGCCGGGCCACGCGACGCACCACGGACCCGCCCACCCGGCGCTCGAACTCCTCGGCCGTCGCCCCATGCAGCAAGAACGGGTCCTGGACCGTGACGCTCGCGATCGCCCGCCCTTCCAGGACGGGCCGGAGCCCGCGCACCATCGTCTCGACTTCGGGCAACTCGGGCATGGCTTGCTCCATTGGAACCGGGACCCATTGTAAGCCTTGAGGCGGCCCAGGTGCGATCCTCCCGGATACGCAATCTGGCGATTCCCCAATTGTCTTTCATCGATCTCATCGGGTTTGTGAAACTTTGACGGAATTCCGTCAATCGGCCATCCAACTTCTTGACAGAGCATGACGGATGCGGAAAGCTGGTTGACGGGTTGTGCGAGAGCGGCCCCGAGACCATGACCCATGCTCGCCGAGCCGCGACGTCGCCTGTTGCTCGACCGGATCGCCCGCCAAGGATTCGCCACGCTCGACGAGCTGGTGAAATCGTTGGGGGTCTCCGAGAGCACGGTCCGTCGCGACCTGGAAGCCCTCGACCTTTCGGGGCGGATCAAGCGGACCCACGGCGGCGCGGTCTTCGCCGTCGAGGCCCGCGCGATGCCCGCCTTCGACGAGCGGACCGCCAGCGCCGCGCTGGAGAAGCGGGCGATCGGCCGGGCCGCGGCGGCCCTGATCGACGACGGGGACACGATCTTGCTCGACGGCGGGACGACCACCTTCGAAGTCGCCCGGGCCCTGCTCGGCCGGCCGGTCCAGGTCGTGACCAATAGCCTACCCATCGCCCAGCTCGCGGCGTCCAGTAAGGAAATCGACCTGATCCTGATCGGCGGCTACGTCTACCCGAGGACCGGCGTGGCCCTCGGCCCCCTGGCCATCGCCATGATGCAGGGGATTCGCGTCCGCAAGGCGATCCTGGGGGCGGGGGGCATCGTGGCCGAGGGCGTCTACAACTCCAACCTGCTCCTGGTCGAGACCGAGCGGGCGATGATGGCCTGCGGCCAGGACGTCATGATCGTGGCCGATCATTCCAAGTTCGGCCGGCTCTCGCTGGCCTTCTTGTGCGGGCTCGACGCGATCGCCGACCTCGTGGTCGACCCGGCCCTGGCCGACCCCGACCGGGCCATGCTCGAACGGGCCGGGGTGATGGTCCACCTGGCCCCGCCCGCCGCCGAGGTCAACGGATCGAGGACCGAACCATGAGCACGCTCGCCACCCCCGACCGCTCGCAGATCGAGAACCTGGTCCGGTCGATCCTCCGGGAGCAGGCCGGGGCCAATAATGGCCAGTCGCCGCCGGCGCCCGGAGCGTTCCGGCCCAAGATGGTGGTCAACATCTCGGCCCGCCACGCCCACCTGACCCAGGGCGACGTCGACGTTTTATTCGGCGCCGGGTACCAGCTCACCCAGATGAAGCGGCTCTACCAGGACACGGACTTCGCCTCGAACGAGACGATCGCCGTCGTCGGGCCCCGGCAACGGATGATCCCGGGCATTCGAATCCTCGGCCCGTGCCGGGCGTTCAGCCAGGTCGAGCTGTCGCTGACCGACGCGATCAGCCTGGGCATCGACGTCCCGGTCCGGCTCTCGGGCGACATCGAAGGCTCGCCCGGCTGCCTCCTGATCGGCCCGAAGGGGAGCCTGGTCCTGGAGAAAGGGGTCATCAAGGCCGAGCGCCACGTCCACATGGGGCCGAAGGACGCCGAGTTTTACGGCGTCAAGGCCAAGGACCGGATGAACCTCCGCGTCGAAGGGGCCTGCCCGACCACGCTGGAAGGGCTCCTGGTCCGGACCCATCCCGACTGGAAGCTCGAAGTCCACATCGACACCGACGAGGCGAATTGCTGCGACCTGACGCACGCGACCGGAGTTTCCCTGGTCAAGGCCTGATGAAGGCACCATCTGAAATCTAAGATTTCAGATGAGCGAAACAGACCGATCCAACCCGAGTTCCCTCCTCCGACCGATCTCGACCGAACCAAGGGGGCCCCCGATGGCCAGTTCGACCGTGGAAGCGCTGGGCATGATCGAGTGCAAGGGGTTCGTGGCGCTGGTGGAAGCCTGCGACGCGATGCTGAAGGCGGCCAACGTCGACCTCGTCGGCTGGGACAAGATCGGCTCCGGCCTGGTCACCGCCTTCGTGTCGGGCGACGTCGCGGCCGTGAAGGCGGCGGTCGACGCCGGCGCCGCGGCGGCCAGCCGGATCGGCGAGGTCGTCAGCGTCCAGGTCATCCCCCGGCCCCACGAAGACCTGTCGGGCATCCTGACGTTTACCAAGGCCGCCGCCCCGGCCAAGCCCACCACCACCCCCACCACGACCGGAAACGGAGCCTGAATCATGGCCGTCGCGACCCATCGCGGATCGAAGGGCACCTCGCCCGGCGGGATGAACGGCGACGCCCTCGGCCTGATCGAGACCAAGGGCCTGGTCGGCATGATCGAGGCCACCGACGCCATGCTCAAGGCGGCCAACGTCAGCCTGGTCGGCCGCGTCGGGATCGGCGCCGCCTACATCACGACGATGGTCCGCGGCGACGTCGGCAGCGTCCGCGCCGCCGTCGAGGCCGGGGCCGAGTCCGCCAGCCGGGTCGGCGAGCTCGTCAGCGCCCACGTCATCCCCCGCCCCGACGAGGCGGTCCTCCGGACGTTCATCGGCTGAACTGGCCACCCGGACACATCGAAGGGACGTGACATGAATGGTGCCTTGGGGTTGATCGAGACGCAGGGCCTCGTCGGCCTGATCTACGCGATCGACGCGATGCTGAAGGCGGCGAGCGTCGAGCTGGCCAGCTCGATCATCAAGCTCGACGGCGGGCTCGTCAGCGTGATGATCCGGGGCGACGTCAGCAGCGTCCGCGCCGCGATCGAGGCGGGGGCGGAGGCGGCCGGTCGCGTGGGCGAGTTGAAGGCGGCCCACGTCATCCCCCGGCCCGGCGACCGCGTGCTCGCGACGTTCGGCGGGGGCCGCTGATGAAGATCCTCGTCGCCAACCTCGGCAGCACGAGCTTCAAGTACCGCCTCTACGACTTGGCCGGCGGCGAGGTCCTGCTCGCCCGCGGCGCCGTGGAGCGGATCGGCTCGGCCAACGCCAAGGTCACGACGAAGTCGGCCCGGGGGGAGACCGAGGCGGTCCGCCCGATCCTCGACCACGGCGACGCGGTGCAGATCAGCCTCGACCAGTTGACCAACCCCGCCACCGGGGTCCTCGAGGACGCCGCCGAGGTCGCGGCCATTGGGTTCAAGGCCGTCCACGCCAAAGACGTTTCCGGCGTCCAGCTCGTGACCGAAGACGTCATCCGGGCGATGGAAGCGTTCGCCGACGTCGCCCCGGCCCACAACCCGCCGTACATCAAGGCCATGCGGATGCTGGGGGCGCGGTTCCCGGGCCTCCCGCTGGTGGCCGCGTTCGAGACCGGCTTCCACCGGACCATCCCCGAGGCCAACCAGCGCTACGCCATCCCCGACGCCTGGGCCACCGACCACGGGATTCGCCGCTGGGGCTTCCACGGCGCGAGCCATCGCTACATCGCCGGGCGGATGGCCGAACTCCTCGGCCGCGATGACTTGAAGCTGATCTCCTGCCACCTCGGCGGCTCCTCGTCCCTCTGCGCGATCCGAGCGGGCCGGTCGGTCGCCACGAGCATGGGGATGAGCCCCCAGACCGGGCTCCCGCAGAATAATCGCGTGGGCGACTTCGACGTCTTCGCCCTCCCCGCCCTCCTCCGGTCGACCGGCCTCTCCCTCGCCGAAATCCTCGACACCCTGGCCAACCGCTCGGGCCTGGAAGGGATCGGCGGCGCCGGCAACGACCTCCGCGACATCGAGGCCGTCGCCGCCGCCGGGAACGACAAGGCGACGCTCGCCCTCGACGTCTACATCGCCTCCGTCCGCCACCACCTCGGCGCCTACCTCGTCGAACTCGGCGGCGCCGACGCCATCGTCTTCACCGGCGGGATCGGCGAGAACTCCGTCCTGATCCGCGACCAGGTTTGCCGCGACCTCGACTGGTTCGGGATCACCCTCGACCCGGCCCTGAACACCGCCACCGGCCCCGCCGAGCGCGTCGTCTCGACCCCCGCCTCCCGGGTCCCGGTCTGGACCGTCCCCACCAACGAAGAAATCGTCGTCGCCCGCCAGGCGCGTGACTTGATCGTGGGGCGTGGGGCGTGAGGCGTGGGTCGTAAAGCCAAGAGTCCCGAAATCGGAAGCATTCCTCGCCCCACGACCCACGACCCACCCCCCCCGAGGTTTTCCCGATGTTCGTCGCCCGAGTGACCGGCAGTTTGGTGGCCACCCAGAAGGTGGCCTCGATGACCGGGCACAAGCTCTTGATCGTCGAGCCGTACCGGGTCGACGAGAAGGCGAGAGACCGCTTGGTGCCGACGGGGCGGACGTTCGTGGCGGTGGACACCTTGGGGGCGGGGCTCGACGAGATGGTCCTGATCTGCCAGGGGTCGAGCGCCCGGCTGACGCCCGAGACGGAGAAGTTGCCGATCGACGCCGTGGTGATCGGGCTGGTCGACACGGTGGACGTCGGCGGCCGGACGATCTTCTCGACGCGGGACTCTTGATCCGACTCGAATCACCGAAGGCCGAGGACCCGGACGCCCCGGCCCTTTTTCGCGACGGGACCCGCCCATGGAAATGACCGAAGACCTGATCCGCAACGTCATCCAGCAGGTCCTGTCCCAGATGGGCACCGGCGGGTCGTCGACCAACGGCTCGGGCCCGGCGAGGCCCTCGGGCAAGGACGGCGTCTACCCCACGGCCGACGCCGCCGTCGTCGCCGCCGAGGCCGCCTTCAAGCACTACCGGAAGCGCCCGCTCGCCTGCCGCCGCGAGGCCGTCCGGTGCATCCGCGAGATCTGCGTCGGCCAGGCCGAGGAACTCGGCCGGATGGAGCTGGACGAGACGAAGATTGGCCGGCTCGACCACAAGGTCGCCAAGCTCCGCGACGCCATCCCCCGGGCGCCGGGAGTCGAGTACTTGCGGACGGACAACTGGTCGGGGGACGACGGGATCACCTTGACCGACTACGCCCCGTTCGGCGTCATCGGCGCCATCACGCCGGTCACGCACAGCCTACCGACCCTGGCCGGCAACGCCATCAACATGCTGGCGGCCGGGAACACGGTGGTCGTGAACGCCCACCCGTCGGGGGCCAAGGTCGCCGCCGAGGGGGTCCGCCGGTTCAATCGGGCGATCCGCCAGGCGATCGGCCTGGACGACTTGATCACGATCATCGAGACGCCCACCCTCGAATCGGCCGCCGCCCTGTTCGACCACAAGGGGGTCAAGCTCCTGGTCGTCACCGGCGGCCCGGCCGTGGCCCGCGCGGCCTTGGCCAGCAAGCGGCGGGCGGTCGTGGCCGGCCCGGGCAACCCGCCGGTCGTGGTCGACGCGACGGCCGACCTGGAGAACGCGGCGAAGTCGATCGTCCTCGGCGCCGCGTTCGACAACAACCTGCTCTGCATCGGCGAAAAGCAGGTCTTCGCCGTCTCCGACGTCTTCGACCGGCTGATGGAAGCCGTCGGCCGCCACGGGGGGTTCCGGCTCAACGCCGCCCAGATCGACGCCCTGACCCGCAAGGCGTTTACCCTCGGCGACGACAAGCATTACCACGTCAACAAAGATCTGGTCGGCAACGACGCGGCGGTCCTCGCCCGCCACGCCGGTGTCGAAGCTCCCAAGGGCACCGAGATCGTCTACGGCGAGACCGGCGCCGATCACCTGTTCGTCGAGCACGAGCAGATGATGCCGTTCATCCCGTTCGTCCGCGTCCCCGACGTCGATCGCGCTATCGACTTAGCTTACGCCAGCGAACACGGCTACGGCCACACCGCCATCCTCCACTCGCGCGACACCTCGGTCATGTCCCGGATGGGCAAGCGGATGGACTGCACCGTGTTCGTGGTCAACGGTCCGAGCATCGCCGGCCTCGGCCTCGGCGGCGAAGGGGTTTTGTCGTTCTCGATCGCCGGCCCGACCGGCGAAGGCGTCACCACCCCCCTGACCTTCTGCCGCCAGCGGCGGACGGCGGTCGTCGGCACGATGCGGTTTGTCTGATCGATCGCCCCTTCCCGAGAGAAGAAGACCCCATGCAACTCGGCCGCGTCCTCGGCACCGCGACGACGACCATCAAGCACTCTTCGTTGCAAGGGGAGCGATTGCTCGTCGTCCAGCTCGAAGGGGCCGACGGCCGGGCCGACGGGGAGCCGGTCCTGGCGTTCGACCGCCTGGGGGCGGGCCGGGGGGACCGGGTCTTGCTCACGAGCGACGGCAAGATCCTCCAGGATCAGGTCGGCAAGGACACCCCGGGCCGGTGGAGCGTGATGGGGCTGCCCGATTCATGAATCCGAACTGGCCCGAGATCAACGCGGCCGTGCTGGCCGTCCTGGCGGAGTTTCGCCGGCCGGGGCCGAAAGCCCCGGTGCGCCGCCCGCCGGCCGACCGCGCCGAGGTCTTCGTCGAGCGCCTGTTCGGGCTCCGGCATGCCGAAGGCGTCCGGGACGACGCGGGCGAGGTTCGCGTCCTGGCCGGCACGGTCGTCACTCCGCTGGCCCGCGACCTGCTCCGGCGGCGGCAGATCGGCCTGCGGGTCGTGTCCGGTCGCGAGTCTCGGGCGGCGAACTCCCGACATCGAGGGGAGTGGGGCTTCGCCCTCGAATCGAGATCCGGGCCGGTCGAGGCGCTCCGGCGACTCCTGCTCGACGACTGGTCCGAAGTCGGCCTTGACGCGGTCGAGGCCGCGCGGTGGGTAATCGACGGCGACGGCCGCGGGGCGTTCGTGGTGGCGGACGAGGGCTCGGTCGCGACCTGGCGGGCGGGCCGGGTCGAGGGCATCCGCGCGGCGACGGTGGTCGACCCCGATTCGGCCGCGCGGGCGGTCCGCCACCTCGGGGCCAACTTCGTCGTGGTCGAGCCGGCGGGAAAGTCGATCTACCTGATGAAGCAGGTCGGCGAGCGGTTCCGCCAGGGCGGGGCGCCGGCCGTCCCCTTGGGCCTGGAAGACGGCGAACAGCCCGGCATCCCGGCGGGGTGGGATCGATGAGGATCGCCGAGGTGATCGGCCGGGTCACGCTGTCGAGGGCCCACCCGAGCCTCCGGGGGGCCCGGTTCGTCCTCGCCCTGCCGATGCCGCGCGATGCCCTGGTCGACGACGCGCCGGCCCGGGGCGAGGAGGTCGTCGTCTTCGACGACCTCGGGGCCAGCCCCGGCGCCCTGATCGGCCTGAGCGAGGGGGGCGAGGCCGCCAACCCGTTCCGCCCCGACAAGAAGCCGGTCGACGCCTACTGCGCGTGCCTGATCGACCGCCTCAACCTGTGAACAAATCATTCGGATCGCCACGGAACGAACGACCATTCCCCGGAACGAGGGACGCATCATGTCCGCCAACGGCAACCTGATGAGCGAGTGGAAGCTGCGGGAAGAGATGTGCGAGATCGGCCGGCGGGTCTACGCCAAGGGGTTCGCCGCCGCCAACGACGGCAACATCAGCTATCGACTGAGCGACGACCGGGTCCTGTGCACGCCGACGCGGGTCTCGAAAGGGTACATGAAGCCGGACGACCTGTGCATCGTCGACATGGACGGCAAGCAGGTCTCGGGCAAGCGGAAGCGGTCGAGCGAGATCCTCCTGCACCTGACGATCATGAAGACCCGGCCCGACATCAAGTCGTGCGTCCACTGCCACCCGCCCCACGCCACGGCCTTCGCCGTCGCCCACGAGCCGATCCCCAAGTGCACGATGCCCGAGTTCGAGGTCTTCCTCGGCGAGGTCGCCATCGCCCCCTACGAGACCCCCGGCACCCAGGCGTTCGCCGACACCGTCATCCCCTACGTCAAGGACACCGACGTCATCCTCCTGGCCAACCACGGGACGATCACCTGCGGCCCCGACCTGATGGACGCCTACTTCAAGACCGAGATCATCGACGCCTATTGCCGGATCTTGATCCTCACCAAGCAGATCGGCCGCGTGAACTATTACGACGACGCCAAGGCCGCCGAACTCATCAAGATCAAGCCCAACCTCGGCATCCGCGACGTCCGGCTCGAAAAGGGCCTGGAAAATTGCGACCTGTGCGGCAACAGCCTCTTCCGCGAGGGCTACACCGAGTTCAAGCCCGAGCCCCGGGCCTTCATCCCCGCCAAGTTTCAGCAGTCGGCCGCCCCGATCCCCAGCCCGAGCAAGCCCGCCCCGGCCCCGGCGGGCGACCCGATGGAATCGATGGTCCAGACGATCACCGACCAGGTGATGCGGTTCATGAACGGCTCGAACAACGGCTCGTCGATGATCAAAGATGGCGGCTACGCCTCGGGCGTCTCGGGCGGGGCGTGAGTCGGGTCTCCCATCACCCATAACGCATCAATCATCCGAAATTTGAAATCCGCGATCTGCAATCCCGGAGGGGGACACGATGAAGGTCAGCATCATCGGCGGGGGCGGCCTGGTCGGCTCGTGCGCCGCGTTCGCCTTGCAGTGCGGCGGGGTGGTCAGCGGGCTCGACCTGATCGACCTCAACGCCGACCTTTGCCGGGGGCAGGCGCTCGACCTGCTCCACGGCTCGTCGATCGCGGCGGACCAGCGGATTCGCGCCACCGGCTACGAGGCGATCCCGGAAAGCGACCTCATCTGCATCACGGCCGGGCTCCGCCGGAAGCCCGACGAGAGCCGGCTGGACCTCATCAATCGCAACGTCGAACTGTTCCTGGGAATCCTCGGGCAGATCAAGGCCGCCGGGACGAAGAAGGAAGCCATCGTCCTGGTGGTCTCAAACCCGGTCGACGTCCTCGCTTACCTGGCCACGATCCGGCTCGGCCTGCCTTCGACCCAGGTGATCGGGCTGGGGACAGAACTCGATTCGGCCCGGTTCCGGTCCTTGATCGCGGAATCCTTGAAATTGCCGCCGACGCAGGTCACGGCCACGATCCTCGGCGAGCACGGCGACAGCATGGTCCCGATCTGGTCGGCCGCGCAGGCGGCGGGGCTCCCCCTCGACAAGTTCCCCGGCTGGACCTCGGGCACGGCCGACGCCCTGTTCGCCAAGACCAAGGGCAGCGGCGCCGAAGTCATCAAGCTCAAGGGGGGCGCGGGGTTCGCCGTCGGCCTGGCGATCCGCGACGTCGTCCACGCCATCGCCCTGGATAGCCGGCGGATCTTGCCGGTGGCCTCGCTCGTCAACGGGACGTATGGCCTCCGCGACGTCTGCATCTCGGTCCCGACCGTCCTGGGGCGCACGGGGGTCGAGGCGCAGCTCGAAATCGAACTCTGGGCCAAGGAAGTCGCCGCCCTCCAGCGCTCCGGCCAAGTCCTCCGCGAGACGATCGACCTGGTCCTGAAGGCGAACCCCGACGCCGCCAAGGGGGCCGCGAGCCGGCCGGCACCGGCCCCGACGAAGCCGACCGGCAACGGGTCGAACGTCCGGGTGACGATGGGCTCGGGCGGTGGCGGCGGTGGCGGGTCGTCCCGGGTGACGATCTCGGGCCAGGGGGGAGGGTCCCGTGGTTAAGTCGCTCGACCGGAAGCTCGCCGCGATCCACGCCGACCCGTCGAGCCGCGAGTTCATCCTCGCCGACGCCAAGGACGCCGACATGGCCTTCGGGATGGGGGCCCCCGGCCTCTCGCCCGAGGCCCACCCCGGCGAGGCTCGGTTCAAGACCTTGGAGCAGTACCGCGAGCAGATCCGGGCGATCGTCGGGCAAGGGGTCGTCGACATCATGCTGATGTCGGCCCACACCAACCACGCCCTCACGATCCGCGAGCGGCTGTTCGAGGGCTCGGCCATCACCCCCGCCGCCCGGGCCAACGATACGACCGACGTCCACATCGCCCGCGGTTCCGGCTACGCCCAGGCCCCCGCCCGGCCGTTCCGATCGACCAGCCTCGATCACATCCAGTGCGGCCACCTCGACTGCTCGGACGAGGAGCGGACCCTGGGCGCCGACCTCGGCCTGTACAGCGTGACCTTCAACAACGACCTGGCGTCCGACCTGGCCACGCTCGAACGGTTCCGCGAGTTCCGCGAGGAGGCCGAGCGGAAGCGGTTCCGCTACTTCCTCGAAGTGTTCGACCCCAACGTCCCCGGCGCGGTCGACCCGGCGATCTTGCCGTCCTACCTCAACGACATGATCGCCCGGATGCTCGCCGGCGTCGCCCCGGCCGGGCGGCCGACGTTCCTCAAGATCGTCTACCACGGCCCCAAGGCGCTCGAAGAACTGGTCCGCTACGACCCCCACCTCGTCGTCGGCATCCTCGGCGGCGGGGCCGGGACCACCCGCGACGCCTTCCAGCTTTTGGCCGACGCCCAAAAGTACGGGGCCAAGGTCGCGCTCTATGGCCGGAAGATCAACAACGCCGAGAACCAGCTCGCCTTCATCCAGTTCCTCCGCCTGATCGTCGACGGCGTCATCGGCCCCGTTGAGGCCGTCAAGGCCTATCACGCCGTCCTCGGCAAGCTCGGGATCGCCCCGAAACGGCCCCTCGAAGCCGACCTCTCCCTCCAGACCCTCGCCATGAGCTACGGGGGGACGTCGACCACCATCACCGTCCCCGGACGCCCGGACCCGGCGAAGGCCCCCGCCTGCGCCTCCGACGGCCACGCCCCCCAACTCGCCGCCGCCCCCGATTGCCATTGCCATGACGCCGCCCCGGCCAAGGCCAAGGCCAACGGCGCCATCGCGAACGGCAGGCCCTCGACCAACGGCCACCCCACCACCCTCGACGGCCGCCCCGACTTCGCCCGGATGGACGTGACCCAGCGCCTGGCGTACCATCGCCAGAGGCTCGGCCTCGGCCGCTGACGCCCGCCCGGCCCAACGGCCCGGCCCGGCCGCCCCGATGATGCGAAGGGATACCGTTGGGACGACTGGAGTTGCGATCGATCGAGAAGGCGTATCCCGGCGGGATCGCCGCGACCCGGGGGGTCGACCTGACGGTCGAAGACGGCGACCTGTTCGCCATCGTCGGGCCGTCGGGGTCGGGCAAGAGCACGCTTTTGCGGCTCATCGCCGGCCTGGAAACGGCCGACTCGGGGACCATCTGGCTGGACGGTCGGCGGATCGACGGGCTGGCCCCGCGTGACCGGGATGTCGCTCTCGTCTTCCAGGATCAGGTGGTGTATCCGCACCTCGACGTCTTCGAGAACATCGCCTTCGGCCTCCGGGCCCGGCGCGTGCCTCGGGGCGAGGTCGAAGGACGGGTCCTGGCGACGGCAAACGTCCTCGGCCTGGGCGATTGCCTCCGGCGCCCTCCGGCCACGCTCTCGGGCGGGCAGCGGCGGCGGGTCGCGCTGGGGCGGGCGATGGTCCTCCGGCCGAAATTGTTCCTGCTCGACGAGCCGTTCTCCGGCCTCGACGCCCCGCTCCGCGCCTCCACCCGCGCCGAGTTGTCCGACCTCCGCCGCCAGATCGGGGCGACGATGATCCTGGTCACCCACGACCAGGGCGAGGCCCTAGCCCTGGCCGACCGCCTGGCGGTGATCGACCGGGGTCGGGTCGTCCAGGTCGGCCCTCCCGGCGAGGTCTACGATCGGCCGGCCACCCGGTCCGTCGCCCAGTTCATCGGCCAGCCCCCGATGGGGGTCATCCCTTGCCTCGTGGCCCTCGATGGCGACCAGGTCCTCATCCGGGTCGTCGGCCTCGACGACCTCGCCCCCTGGCCCTTCGACCGCGCGACCCCCTGGGCCTCGGCCCTCCTCGACCGCGCCGGGCCCCGGGTCGACCTCGGCCTCCGTCCCGAAGCCGTCGCGATCCGCCCGCCTGGCCACGACGACGGCCCCGCCGGCCCCGCCCTCGTCGAGCGGCTGGAGCCCTCCGGCCACGAGACCCTGGCCACCCTCGCCTTCGGTCCCCACCCCCTCACCCTCCGCCTCCCCGCCTCCACCTCGATCCGCCCCGGAGATCGGGTGAGGATCGCCTTCGACCTCGACCGAGCGAGCTGGTTCGACCACGCGACCGGCGATCGGATCGGATGAAGCGAGGATTCCGGCCCGCTCCCCTCGACCGGGCGGGGGAGCGACCTCGGGCCCTGGATATCCGCCGGGAGGGGCCGCGATCGGCGCCGCCGGTGGCTCGTTGGAGGATTGACCGGACCCTCGGGCCCCGGTAAACTTCCCGGGTGGATCGTCCCAGGATCGTCCGGAGTCGGCCCGTCGGGGCCTCGTCCGCCTCGATCCCAATCGTCGAGCGGAGCCGGTCATGAGCTTCGGGGAAAGCGGTGGCAGCGAGATCGACTTCGAGACGCTGCAAGGGCGCGACTGGCCGACGGTCACCCAGTTCTCGGTGTTCCTCGAGAATCGGGTCGGCCAGCTCCTCGAAGTGGTCCGGTCGTTCCAAGGGACCAAGGTCAAGATCGCGGGGCTGTCGATCTCCGACTCGGCCGACTGCTGCATCATCCGGCTGATCCTGAGTCACCCCGAGCAGGGGCGCGAGATCCTCGAATTGAAGAAGGTCGCGTTCGCCGAGAATGAGGTCATGATCGCCGAGATGCCGTCCCACCATCATGCGCTGGTCGACCTGTGCTCGGCGTTGATCCAGGCCGAGATCAACATCCATTACGCCTACCCGCTGATCGTCCACCCCCGGGGCCGCTCGGCTTTGGCCATGCACATCGACAACATCGAGCAAGCCGGCGTGTCGCTCCACTCCAAGGGGTTCGAGATCCTCAGCGAGGCCGACCTCATCGCTTGACCGCGTGGTAGAGCCGCCCCGAGCCGGGCCTCGGCTCGATCAGGCCGTCCCGCTCCATCCTCCGGGACCAGTACCCCGCCCCCCTGGGCGAGCCGAAGACCGCGCCGTGCATCGCCCGGACCTCGGCCTCGTCGAATTCCTCGGGCAACAGGTCCAGGCCGAGCCGGCCCGACCGGACGCCGTCGCCGAGCCAGGCGAGGGCCTGCGCGAGCATGGCGTCGTGGTCGAAGGCGAGCGGCCCGGCCCCCAGGGCGACCCGCCAGGCGGCCTCGGCCGCGTCGTCGCCGCCCCGGACTCGGGCGGGGCCACCGCCGAGGATCGCGGCATGGGCCAGGCTGATCGTCCGGCCCCTGGGATCGCGGCCCGGGTCGCCGTAGACCCCGAGGGAGGCCAGCGGCCCGGCCGCGTCGTACCCGGTTTCCTCGCGCAACTCGCGCCTCGCCCCGGCCTCGATTGGCTCGTCGATCTCCAGGAATCCGCCCGGGAGGGCCCAGGAGCCGGCGAACGGGTCGTGCTTGCGGCGGACCAGGAGCACCCGGAGGTCGGCCCCGTCGAGGGCGAAGACCGCCAGGTCGACGGTGACGGCCGGGCGGGGATGCTCGTAACAATAAGGAGGCGGCATGGTCCTTGCTCCCTTCGAGGTCGTCCCGTCGCCCATGAACGAGGCCCGGCGACGGCGGCGGCCGATCCGCCCCGCCCCGCCATCCTACAGGAACCCGGCCGCGATGACCCTCCGTCACGACGAGAGCCTGATCGAGCCGACGCTGTCCCCCCTGGTCGCCGACCTGGCGGAAGCCGACGGCCCGGCGGACGAGGCCGGAGTCTGGCCCTCGCGACTCTGGGCGATCCTGGAGACGGCCCAGGTCGCCCGCTGGGCCCTGCCCCGCTCGCTCGGCGGCGAGGAGTGCGACCGCTCGACGCTGCTCGGCCGGTATGCCCGGGTCGCCGAAGGGTCGATGACGGGGGCGTTCATCCTGTCGCAGCACGACGCCGCCGTCCGACGGCTGCTCGCCGCGGTCGACCGCCCGGTCGCCCGCCGTTGGCTGGGAGCGATCGCCGAAGGGAGGACCCTGGCCACGGTCGGGCTCTCGCAACTGACCACGTCCCGCCGCCTCGGCCCCCAGGCGGTCCGGGCCGAGGAGGTCGCCCCCGGCCGCTATCGGGTCGACGGGACGATCCCCTGGGTCACCGCCGCCGGCCGGGCCCAGATCCTGGTGGTGGGGGCGGCGACCGTCGACGGCCGGCAACTCCTGATCGCCCTGCCCGCCGGCCATCCCGGCGTGACCGTTCGCCCCCCCTTTTCCCTGGCGGCGCTCCAGGCTTCGTGCACGGCCGAGGTGGCTTGCGAGGGGGTCGAGGTCGGCGAATCCGACCTGCTCGCCGGGCCGGTCCCCGACGTGATGGCCAACCCCGCCGCCGCCGGGACCGGCGGCCTGGAAACCTCGGCGCTGGCGCTGGGGCAGGCCCTCGCCGCCCTCGGGGCGCTCGAAGCCGAGGACCGCCCCGACCTCGCCGAGCCCGCCGGGGCCCTCCGAGCCGCCTGGCAATCCACCTGGGACGACCTCCTGGCCACCGCCGAGGCCCGCCCCGGGGCCCCGACCCCCGCCGAGGTCCGCGGCCGATCCAACGCCCTGGTCCTCCGGTTGACCCAGGCCCATCTCACCGCCCGCAAGGGGTCCGGCTTCCTCCGCGACGACCCGGCCCAGCGATGGGCCCGGCAAGCCCTCTTCTTCCTCGTCTGGTCCTGCCCCGGCCCCGTCGCCCAGGCCTCGATCCGCGACTTCGCGGGGATTTGCGCCCTCTAACGAAAGAACGTTCAGGGAGCCGAGTTCGTGGCGAACAGGTCGGCGACCGGGCAGCGAAACCCGGCGATCACGCCTTCGCCGTCCAGTTCGCCCGACTCGCGGACGCCGACGATCGAGCCATCGGCCCGATGGATCAAGACCGTCCGGATGTCAGGGTTGATGGTCCAGACCAGGGGGACGCCCGCGTCGAGGTATTCTTGAGTCTTGCGGTCGGTCTGGTAGTGGACATCGCCGGGAAAAATGACTTCGACCGCCAGATCGGGAGGGATCAAGACATGTCCGTCGGGGACGCGATTATCGGGCAGTCGCCCCGCTTTGATGAAGGAAAGGATCGGCCTGCGAACCCGGCCGGTCGAAGTGCAATGATAGCTCGCGCGAGACCCGAGGATGATACCTAAGCCACGATCCCAGACAAACCTACCCACGAAACCGATCAGACGAGTTCCTACATAGCCCGCCCATGACCCGAAATTTCGCTCCACCAATCGGCCATCCACCAGTTCGTATAAATCGCCTTCGGGCATGGTTAGCAGGTCTTCGGGCGTATAAAGAGTCTCGGTCGTCGCGGATGTCAAGTTTCTTGCCTCATTCCGGGAAGTCGCAGAGCGACCGGATGTGGTCGCGGCTGCCGTCGTTGGCCCAGCCGTCGAGCTGGGCTGTGTCCTTGAGCTGCTGCCCTCGGCGGCGGTCGACGGCGAGGAAGGCGCAGGGGAGGTCGGGGAGCGAGGTGAGGTCGCCCCAGAGTTTTTCGAACTGGACGACGGGGAAGACATCTTCCTGGCCGTGGCCCCAGCGGCGCTTCACGTCCTTGATCGTGACATAGGTCGGGACGTGGGCGGCCATCGCCCGGACCGAGGCGGCGACCTTGGCCGGGTCGTCGCGGAGGTCGGCGCGGGTGAGGCCGAAGGCTTCCAGGATGCGGCGGACGTCGACCCAGGTCGTCAGGGTGTTGTAGTAGCGGAGGCGGAACTCGACGTCTTCGCGGGGCTGGGCCAGCCCTTCGAGGAGGCGGAGGCGGCCGTTGACCCGGGCCAGGCCGCCGCCCCGGTCGTCGATCCGGCGGGCGATCACCTCGAAGCCGAGGGTCGAGCCGGCCTCGATCGCCAGGCCGAGGACGCCGGGGTCGAGGTTGGCCCCGAGGGTGTCGATGTTGTGGACCATCAGCCAGTTGAGGTCGGGGAACTGGTCGAGGAGCCCGGCCAGGACGCCGTTGCGGAGCAGGGTCGGCACCTCGTAGAAGTGCCCGGGGGGGTTGAACCGCTGGATCGGGACGTTGTCGGCATAGTCCGCCCCTTCCCCCTTCGATCGGGCCCAGTCGAGGATGGCCCGGCGGCCGGCGTCGCGGACCTTCTGCTTGTTCTCGTCGAGGACCTCGTGCGACCCCTCTTCCCAGAGGAACGTCAGGTCGCGGGCCATCGGCACCAGCCGCTGGCCGATCGACTGGCCGCGCGACAGGACGACCGGCCCGTCGTGACCGTAGTTGCCGGTCTGGGACAGGTGATGCTCGATCGCCGCGTGGGTCAAAAAGCTGGTCGTGACGACGTGGGGGATCTCGACCCCGTATCGGCGCTGGGCCTGGCGGGTCTTGGCCAGGTGGAGTTCGAGGAACCCCCGGTGCTTGCCGGCGAGCATGACGAACGGGTTGACCGCCTTGACCACCCCGGCGCCGGTGGTCCATCGGCTGCCGACCCCGGCGGCCAGCGAGACGACGGCCACCTCGCCGTTGCGCAAGGCCGCCTCGCCCCGGCGGATGGCGGCGTCGGGGAACGGCCCCTGGGCCGCGATCAGGTCGGCGTCGTCGACGTCGCGGATCTCGACGTCGACCGGCAGGCGGTTCCGGGCCAGGCCGATCCGACCCCGGCGGAGGTCGTCGCGGAGCTGCTCGTGCTGGACGGGGTCGAAGCCGTTCTCAAGCCGGATCGTCTCGGCCGCCCGATCGAAGCCGGCCGAGGTCGCGTCGCCGGCGGCGCGGGCGACGGGGAAGAGGTTGTTGATCATCGTCCGGAACACCCGGAGCAGCTCGGCCGGGTCGTCGGAGTGGTTGGCGAAGTGGTCGACGTCGGACTTCCGGAGGGCCTCGACCCCGCCCGGACCGGCGGCGATCATCCGGGGCATCTGGAGCATATAATAGCGCGGGGGCATCATCGCGGCGGCGTCGACGTCCAGCTCGGCGAAGGTCCCGTCGGGGTTGATCCGGAAGTCGTAGACGACCGGCTCCATCGCGAACGGCAGGGCGTCGTCGAGCCGACCCTTGACCCGGCGCATGATCGCGCGGGCCTCGTCGAGGAAGCCGGCCTTGCGGTGGGGGGCGACGAAGAAGGCCATCCCGCCGCCGGACATCCCGCCCAGCATCAGGAAGCCCCAGAAGTCCTCGCCCAGGGCGGCCTTCGCCTCGCGGATGATCGTCTCGGTGAACTGGTTGCTCACCCAGGGGATGATCCCCTTGATCGGCCCTTCCCAGTTCCGGGTCGTCAACGCCCCCAGGGCCCGGACGTCGGACGCCCGGACGGCCCGGACGATCTCCTCGAAGATCCGCAGGGCCTCCCCCCGGCCGGCCCATTCGGCCTTGCTCCGGAGCAGGTACTTCTCGGTCACCATGTTCAGGATCGGCCCGACGTTCTGGGCCATCCCGCCGTGGACCAGGACCAGGCTTTCGGCCAGGGCCCGGTGGAAGTCGGGCGCGGCGTCGGTGGCCGATGGAGCACCCAAAATCTCGTGGGTTGGCAGGAGCCGGCCGCGGCTGATCCCGGATTCGGGGTCCCCCTCGGCGGCGGGGACCCCCTTGATGATCTTGACCCCCGGGAACACCCCGCCCGAGTCTTGCCAGCCCCCGCCGGAGCCGCCCAGCCACTCCCCGAGGATCGCGCGGGCGACGACCACGGGCGCCTCCTCGGGGTCGAGCGGGCCGGTCAGGTTCCGGGCCTGGCCGGTCGCCCGCATCAGGACCGAGATCAAGGAGGCGAGCAGGTTCGTCGAGACCGCCAGCCGCGACCCCTTGGGGATGTCGTTGACCTTGCTGACGACCTCCAGGCCGTGCCCCGGCCGGATCACCGAGGCCAGGAGTTCGTCGAGCCGGGCCGAGGTCCCTTCCAGCGAGGCGGGCACCAGGCCCGAGGCGATCACCCCGGCCTTGATGAGCCCCAGGTAATCGTTCCCGAAGTTGAACAACTCTTCGAGCGTGGCCACGTCCTTGCAGGCGTCGAGGTCGATGCTGGTCAGGCGGAGCAAGGGCTCGGCGATGACCCGGACGCGGGTCTCGATCGGCGGGACCGGGCGGGTGTCGCGACCATGAACGGCGAGGTCGACGGAGATGTTGAGGACCCGGGCCCCCTCGGGGTAGTCCATCCCGAGGAAGAAGATGTCCGACCAGGCCGAATGCGAGAGGTCGAGCCGGACCGGCGTCCGCTCGACCAGGATCGGGAACAGGCCGTCGTCCGAGGCCCGCTCCAACAACCGAGGGTGGAGCCGGATCGGGTGCTCGTCGACGGCGCCGACGCGGAACATCCAGCGGTTCCCGTTGCAGCTCCGGACCGACCGGCGGACCTGGTCGGCCAACGTCTGGTAGGTGATCCGCTCGTAGGCCTGGGCCAGGGCGCTGGCGATCGACCCGTTGGGGCCGTCGCGGCGGCCGGCCTCGCGAAAGGCGGCGATGGCCTGCTCGAACCGCCGCTCCATCAGATCGACGAACCCCTCGAACGGGATCGGGCCGCCGCTCGGGAGGTCGGGGGCGTCCTGGAGTCGATATCGATAGATCGCGTGGAGGAACATCGACGCCCGGACCCGCTCGTAAAGGTTCCGCGCGTCCCTCCGGAACGCTTCCAGGTCGTCGGCGGCCCGGAGGACCTCGGCGGTCGACAGGCCGGCGATGAGGTCCTGGATCGGCCGATCCCGCGAGGCCGGGTCGAGGCCGGTGATGGTGGCGATGAACGGATTCGGGGCGGCGGTCCTGGCCGGCACGGAGGGCGCTCCTGGGGGGAATCGTCGCGGGCCTGTCGCCCCGTGGTTCCGAGGGTCAACCGGCGGCCTGGTGCTGTTGCTCGATCCGGACGACCGATTCCAGGAGCGTCCTCAGCATCCGCTCGCGGTCGACGCCGGCCAGGGCCAGGGCGATCTGGGCCTCGACGACGCCGAACTTGACCCCGAGGTTGTGCCGGGCCCCGCTGGTCTCCAGGGCGAGGTAACGCTCGCGGCGGGCCAGGTCGTTCAGCGCGGTCGTGAGCTGGATCGACCCCAGCTCGCGCCGGTCCCCGGCCACCAAGTCGCCCAGGAGGTCGAAGACGGCGGGCGTCAGGACGTGCATCCCGAAGAAGCAGAGGTAATGCCCCGCGCGGAGGCCGGGGACCTGGAGCCGCAGCTCGGCGAGGGTCGGGTTGGGCTTCTCGAGGATCTCGTCGATCGCGTAAACCTCGGGCCGGTCGTGCATCCGCCGCCCGCTGATCGTCCCGTACTGGTTGATGAGATGCTCGCGGGTCGCCTGGACCGCCGACACGGCGCACCCCTCGGCCTCGGCCAGGTCGATCAACTGGCGGGCGCAGCGGCGAGGCTCGCGGGAGATGTAGAGGTGGTCGCCGAGCAAGAGGAGGCAGGGCTGGCCGGCGACGAAGTCGCGGGCGCGCCAGACGGCATGACCGTAGCCGAGCGGCTCGTCCTGGACGGCGAACCGGAGCCGGGCCGACAGGTCGTCCATCCGCCCGGCCTGCTCCTCGGCCCACTCGGCCCCTTTGTACATCGACCGGAGGTTGGCGGCGAAGGTCTGGAAGTGCCGGCGATAGTAGCCCTCATCCTCGGGCGCGGCGACGACGCAAATCTCCTCGATCCCGCTGTCAAGGGCCTCTTCCGCGATGACTTGGAGGACCGGCTTGGTGAGGCCGTCGCGGTCGACCAGCGGCATCATCGCCTTCTGGACCGTGTCGAAGGCCGGATACTGCCGGGCCCCGCGCCCCGCCGCCGTGATGACCGCCTTCGTGATCCGCACGTCCCGATCCTCCTTGCTTCGCCCGGAATACAGGGCCCCGTCTCCGACCCCACCGAGGCGGCGATCTTAGCAAACGCGGCCCGCCAAGTCGAGCAAGCCCGAGGACGGCCCCTTGACGCCGCCCCACCCTCGCGATATCCTTGCTCTCACTCCCACCGCGAGAGGGGATGTAGCTCAATTGGTTAGAGCACCGGCCTGTCACGCCGGAGGTTGCGGGTTCGAGCCCCGTCATCCTCGTTATCCAACAACCTTCGGTTCTCTCCAGGGTTGCGTCAGATCCGGGCGGCTCGCACTTGACTCCTCACGGAACCTCACGCATTCGCCGGGCTCCGTGATCGGGTTTCGTCCGGCGTAAGGCGCGGATCACCTCCGCGCTCGAATCCATGCTCCCTTTATTATAGCCACGCCAACCCCCCCGGGATGCATGGGCGAGTGAGTTTCGGCGCGTCGAACCGTCGCTCGGACGTCGGACGGGACTTGAGTGGTCGATCCAACTCCTCATCCGGCCGAGCCGCGCGGCCGTCCCGATCGGCCGCCGTCGAGTTGCATTTCTAGACGGCGTGTCGAACGGTCGCCCCGACCGTCCGCATCCTTGCCGCCGGGATGCGTGCCGCCTCCTGGTAGGAATCGTAATCGGTGTTGACCGCCCACAGGTCGTGGCCGGCCCCTTCGAGCAGGTTCTCCGCAGCGAGGATGCCCATGACGAGGCTATGATCCTGGTTGTTGTACTTGAACGAGCCGTAGCGGCCGATCGTCGTGATCCCGCTATAGCTCCGCAGATGCGCGATGATCGGGGCCAGGTGTCGCTTGTACCCGGATCGGTAGACCGGGTAAGACCGCCGGACCCGGATCACCTTGCCTTCGAGCACTTCCGCGTCGCCGATCAGCCCGGTCGACCGGATCTCCGCGACGGCACGACCGATCAATTGCTCTTCGGACTCGGTCCAGAGGGCGTCCTCGTCGTCGCACCAGTATTCGAGCGCCAGGATCGAAGTCCTGCTCTCGCCGTTGAGCTCGGGGACCCAGTTCCGGAAATTCGTCACCCGCCCCGTGAGCAGTTCGGGCGAGTGGATGTAGAGCCACTGGTCCGGGAAGAGATCGATCCCGTCGACGTTGAGATAGACAAGGGTCGTGTTGCGGAATTTCAGGGAATCGACGGCTTCGGCGACCGGGCGGGGGACATCACCGAGGCTCCGCACCAGGTGCGTCAGCGGCATCGTCGAGATGACGTGGTCGAAGAACCGCTGATCGCCGTCGGCGAAGTCCAGCCCGCGGACGTGTCCGTCGTCGTTGACCACGCCTCGAACCGGGCAATTCAGCTCGACGCGACCCCCTTCCGCCCGGATGTGGTCGGCCATGCGTTGGTAGATCATGCCCGTCCCGCCGAGCGGGTAGGCGAAGCGGTCGACGAGCGTCTTGTGCTCCCCCTTGCCCCACCCCAATGCCCCCTTGATCGCCGCGCCGAGCGTGAAATTCTTGATGCGCTGGGCCGCGAAATCGGCGTCCAAGTCCTTGCAGGAGATGCCCCATAGCTTCTCGCTGTACGACTTGAAGAACATCTCGAAAAGCCGTCGGCCGAACCGGCCGACGACCCACGACTCGAAGTCGCCCGAGTCGTCCGGGGAGGGGGAGGCCTTCTCCCTGAGGAAGCTGCCGACGCAGCGCGCCGCCTGGACGACGCCCATGTTCCGGAGCGCGTCGATCGCCGCGAGGGGGTATCGGAAGAAGCGCTCTTGATAATAGATCCGCGTGAGCCGGTCGACCATCCGGTAATCGGGCCCGACGACCTCGTGCCAGAGTCGGTTCACGCGCGGGTCATTGCTGAAGAATCGGTGCGGCCCGAGGTCGACCGTCTGCCCCCAGAGCGGGAACGAGCGGGACATCCCGCCGATCGCCCCCGACGCCTCGTAGACCTCGACGTCCGCGCCCCCCTGGGCCAATCGATAGGCGGCCGCGAGGCCGGCGGGCCCCGCGCCAATCACGGCGATTCGCATGGAAGTATCCCCGAAACATCCTCGAATGGAACGACGTCGACGTCGGGAAAACGGAGCGGACGCACGACGCCTCACCCCTCGGTCGCGCCCCGTCCGCGAGCCAGCCTCGAGCGGATGGATCGGCAGTCGTAGATGAACCACCTGCCGTTGTCGGCCGCGTACCAACCCGGGAAGGCCTGCCGGGCCACCACGTAATCGACGTGGTCGTCCCCGCAGAGGCGGAGCAAGTCATCGACCCCGGGCGGCGCGGATTGCAGGGGGGACCCGAAGATCCGCTCCTTCCTCCGGACCTCCCGGGGGGAGAGGTCGAATCGCCGGGCAAGCTCCAGCTCGAAGGGCTTGACCAGGTCCGCGCGGCGGCGGCCCTCGATCGCCGTCCCGCGGTTGAAGACGTTGCCGGAGAGCTGGACGTCGGAGAAGTAGGCGTTCACGCCGAGGTCGAACCACAACGTGTCGAGACGCCCGGTCGGCCAGTACACGGTGGGGGGCACCGCGTGCTCGGACCGGCGAGGGCCCAGGAACCGCCCGACGAACCGTGAGTCGGCGCGAAGGCTGCCGATCCGACCTTCCCCAACAATGGGGAGCGTGACGACCGTGGGCCAGCACTGCAACACGGCGCAACTCGATAACAAGGCCAGGCGAAACGCTCGGCCATTTCCGACCAGGCGACCCAACGCCGTGACGATCGCCAGACCGAACCCGAAGCTGAGGACCGGGGCGATCGCGAGCGGAAAGAGCTGGAGATATGCGTCCCCGTCCAAGACCGCCAGGCGGTCGCGAGCGACGACGAGCGACCGGAGGAAAATCATCGTCCGGGAGAGTCCCGCGACGCACAGCCCGATCGCCAGGCAGCGCCAGCACCATCCAGGACTGCGAGGGACGGTGGTCGTCCCGCGGATCATGAGGCATGCCGCGATCGAGGACGTCAAGGCGAGGAGCAGGATGAACAGGACGAGCGGATCGAGCAGATCGGGCCATCCCAGGCCCGGATAGGCCAGGACGAGCACGGCCGCGCCCGGGCCGAGCGATCCTCCTCGCGCCCACCAGCTCTTGGCGAGCAAGAAAGCCAAGGGGACGTGCAGGAGCTGAATGGGCCAGAGGCAACGGAATGGCTGCCCCTGGACGGCCAGGGCATAGGGCGAGGACGACGCCAGCACCGAACCGATCACCGCGAGGAGCGATACCCACAGCACCGCGGTCCAGAAATCTCGGAGGCGAGGATCGCCCGGCAAGAACCTCCTGGCGACCAGGGTCACGGCGCAGACGTAGGCGATCTGGAACCAGTCGCCGAGTTGCCATTCCGAGCTGAATAAGCAGGGCAAGATCGAGCACGACTCCCCACGCCAGGTCTCGTCCATGAGGCCCAAGAAGCGGCCCCCCAGGGACGGAGTGAGGTTGAGGGACGCGGCCAGGACCAGGCCCACGCCGATCAGGGCCAGCAACCGAACCCTCGGGACGAGACGAAGGAGACACCAGCCGAGGAAGACGAGAAGGCCACCAAAACCCATCAGCGGATGCATGGCGAGAGAGGCGGTGAGCAGCAACGAAGCTACGGCCGGTCGGCCCGACAGCATCCTTTCGAAGCCGTGAACGGCGAGGGCGATGGCCAGCAACCGAGGTGTCAGGAAGTTTTCGTTGATGTGAAAGGTCCCCAGCCCACCGATCGGCGGCATGAGGACGGCCAGCGCGAAGAGGCCGAGCGTGGAGACGACCGCGTCGGGGATCAGGACCCGCGCGAGTCGCTGTGTCCCCAGAAAGAACAGGGCGTTGAAGGCGAGGTAGAGCAGGACGAAACAGGGTTGCAGGCCGATGGCGCGAGCCAGCGGCGCGGCGACCCTTGAAAACAGGGCCTTCTCATCCTGGGAACCGTGGCGGAAGAACAAGTCGTCGGCGAAGCGGCCGTGGTCGACTCGGTTGAGGACCTGGAATCCGTACAGGATGGAATCGTGATAGCGTTCCCGATAGGGCAAGAACAAGGCGTTCACGGCCAGCAAGGCCAGCAGCAGGCTCGCCGGCCTATCGGCCAGACTCCGGAGGCCGTCGGCGGCGCGCTCCCACGTCGACAAGGCTCCGACGGGGCGTTGGCACCGCGGCGGATCGGACGCGACGGGAGGCCGATCGACCGTCGATGGAGTCGTGGTGTTGATGAGAGGGCTCCGCCTGGATCATCGATCAGAGTGGCCTTACTCATCGAAAACCCTAGGACACTATTTTCGGAAAGGTCCGCGTCCAGCCCGATTTCTTGCCTGACGCGAGGTTGTCTCATCAACCCTCCCTTGGGCTGGCCTCGACCAGGTGCCTCGATGCGGGCCCGGTCCGCCCGGCCGAATCGCTCACGCCACCGGGGAGGATGGCGACGGCGAGGCGATCCACGGTTCGCTAGGCTGGGCCCTCCCCGGCCACGGGTCGCGGAAGGGTTTCGCGTTCACCGGCCGGCCCAATCGACCCGGGGATTTGACGATCCCTCGGGATTTGGATTTACTAGGGGGGTGCCCGGGTGACTCCCCGGCCCCGGCCTTCGCACCGGCGATGGGCCGCTCCGGGGCGGTATTTCCCTCGTCGCACGTCCCCTACGGGATCGCCCGATCGCGGCAGCCGCCCGCCGCATGACTACTGGATCGGGCGGGATCGAACGGAAAGGAACGGCATGCTCTTGAACGACGCCCGACCCGCTCGCCGGGCACCGCTCGCCCGCCTCGTTTTCGCCCCGGCCCTGCTGGTCGCGGCCCTCGCGCCGGCGGCCTTCGCCCAGGAGCCGTCGGCCTCGAACTTGCCGAGGCTGAAGACCGAGGTGGCCTTCCCCAACGTCAAGTTCGACCGCCCGGTGGCCCTGGCCTATCCCGAGGACGGGAGCAACTTGCTCTTCGTCGTCGAGCAGCACCAGGCGACGATCCAGTCGTTCCCCGACGAGAAGGACACCGCCGACCAGAAGGAATTCCTCAAGCTCCCCGACCCGATCAACCGCGACAACGAAGAAGGGCTGCTCGGCCTGGCGTTCCACCCGAAGTACAAGGAGAACGGCGAGTTCTTCGTCTACTACTCGGCCGCGGACCCCGACGTGGGCCGTCGCTCGGTCGTGTCCCGGTTCAAGGTGTCCAAGGACGACCCCCGCAAGGCGGACCCGGCCAGCGAGCAGCGGGTCTGGATCTCGGCCAAGGACCCAGCGTCGAACCACAACGGTGGCTGCATCGCGTTCGGCCCCGACGGGTTCCTCTACATCTCGCTCGGCGACGGCGGCGCCGGCGACGACCAGATCTTCACCACCGGCCAGAACCCCGCCGACTGGTTCGGCTCGATCCTCCGGATCGACGTCGACCACCCGGCCGACGGCAAGGCTTACGGGATTCCCTCGGACAACCCCAAGCTCCGCGACTCGAAGTTCGCCGACTGGGCGCCCGAGGTGTATTGCATCGGCCTCCGCAACGTCTGGAAATTCAGCTTCGACCGCGAAGGGGGCGCCCTCTGGGCCGGCGACGTGGGCCAGAACAAGTGGGAGATGGTCCACCTGATCGAGAACGGCGGCAACTACGGCTGGAGCATCAACGAGGCGTTCCACACCTTCCGCCCTCGCCAGAAGCCCGACCGGGCGACCAAGATTTCCAAGCCGGTCGTCGAATATCCCCACGGCCCGGGCCTCGACCCGAAGCGGACCGACTTCGGCCAGAGCATCACCGGCGGCTACGTCTACCGGGGCAAGGACCTCAAGGACTTGGTCGGGGCCTACGTCTACGGCGACTTCAACACCGGCCGGATCTGGGGCGTCCAAGCCAAGGACGGCCAGGCGGTCGCCGCCGGCGAGCTGGTCGACATCGCCAAGTCGAAACCCCTGAACATCGCGGCCTTCGGCGAGGACGCCAAGGGCGACCTGTTCATCCTCGCTTTCGACGGCCGGATTCACCGGCTCATCCCGGCCGGCGACTGATCGCGGCCCCCGTCCCCTGCCGGCTCGACCCGGAGGCCACGCCGACCCGACCGGGTGGGCGTGGCCTTTCGCCGTGACCCAGGGTCGATTGGTTCGTGACTTCACGGGATCTCAGATTGCAGGGATCTCAGATTGCAGAGGGCCTCAGGATGAGAAAAATCGCCCTTCCGCAATCTGAGATCCTTGGGATCTGCCATCCATCTCCCGACCCAGCTTGAAGGACCGGTCGACCCCGTCGCCGTGGTCGGTGCCGTTGCCCGGGGCGGCAGGACCGTCTAAGATGACGGGGGCCGAGGCGGGGAGCCGCCGGGGGCCGTGGGACGGTCCATCCAGGGAGAGTCACCCGCCATGTCGTCGACCGTCCTCCGCCGGGCCCGCGTCGCCTCGATCGCGCTGGCGTGGATGCTCCTGATCGCGGGCGGGGGCCCGGGCCCGGGCCCGGCCCGGGCCCAGGAGGCGGGCTCCGAGGCGGCGGCGGGGCCCGAAGGGGCATCGCCCAAGGGGTCGCAGTCGTTCCTCCGGTGGATGGTCGAAGCGTCGGGACCGATCGGGGTCGTGATCCTGGCGATGTCGTTCTACCTGATCGCGCTGGTCGCCTGGATGTCGCTGGAATACCGCCGATCGGTCGCCCTGCCCGATCGCCTGGTCCGCGAGATCGGCGACCGGCTCGGCCAGAAGCAGTACACCGAGGCGTATCAGCGGGCCTCGGAGAGCCCGTCGTTCCTGGGCAAGGTGCTCGCCGCCGGCGTCCGCAAGCTTCCCTCCGGGATGCCCCCCGCGCTCCGGGCGATGGAGCTGGCCAACGACGACGCGACCATGGCGATGGAGCACCGGACGACTTACCTGGCCACCGTGGGCACCCTCGGGCCGATGATCGGGCTGGTCGGCACGGTCTACGGGATGATCTTGAGCTTCCGGGTGATCGCCACCGCCGGGGGCTCGCCGCAGGCCAGCCAGCTCGCCGCCGGGATCTCGACGGCCTTGTTCGCCACCCTGGAAGGGATCGCCCTGTCGATCCCGGCCATCTTCTTCCATGCCCTGTACCGGAACCGGATCGCCCGGCTGTCGCTCGAAGTCGCCCTGACGGCCGAGACGCTCCTGGAGCAGTTCGCCCCGGGCGTCCGGGCTCCGCATCCCCTGGTCGCCTCGTCCGGCGGGTCGCAGCGCGGGGCGGCCGGCGCCTCGGCCACGAATCACGGCGGGTCGGCCTAGGCGGGAGGATCGATGGCGTACCGAGATCGGTCGCGGGCCTCGGGCACGTTCGCGATGAACTTGACCCCGCTGCTCGACGTGGTCCTCCAGCTCATCACGTTCTTCATGATGCTGATCCACTTCGGGACCAAGCTCGAAGGGGCCTCGGCGACGATCCGCCTGCCCACGGCCCCGGCCGCCCTGCCCGGCGCCGACCTCGGCCTCGACCGCCTGGTCGTCGGCGTCGACGCCCATGGGCGGCTGATCGCCGACGAGGGCGTGCTCGACCCGAATGCGGGACCCGGCTGGTGGGCCGAGCAGGCCCGGAAGCGCCGGGCCGGCCTGGCCGCCATCGGCGACCGATTCGCGGCGGAATTGCCGACCCTGGTCGTGGTCCGGGCCGACAAGGCCGCCTCGTTCGCCGCGGTCCGGGGGCTCCTGGTCGGGGCCCAGGACGCCGGGTTCGCCCGGTTCACGCTGGTCGTCCTCCGGGGGGGCACCCCCTGATGAACGGCGAAGGGCGACGACGGGCCCGGCAAGGGGAAGCGGCCGACGAGGTCCAGTTCCCCGTCACGCCCATGCTCGACATGGCGTTCCAGCTCCTGGCCTTCTTCGTCCTGACCTTCCAGTCGCCGACGTCGGAGACCCGCCTCGACCTGTACCTGCCCGCGGCCCCGGTGGCCCTGCCCGGCTCGCCCCAGGGGCAGGCCCGGGCGGCCCCGAACCGGCGGATCGACCTGGAATTGGAGAACGACCTGGTCATCCGGGCCGAGGCCGACGACCTGGGCGACCTCAAGGCCTTGAAGCTCGGCGACGCCCCGCTGGCCGACGTGGCGGCCCTGGCCGACCGGCTCCGGCGGTACGCGACGGTCCTCGAAGGCCGGCCGCTCCGGGTCCGGGTGGTGGCCGACGACCGGCTCCGCTACGAGGAGGCCGCCCGGATCATCGGGACCTGCAACGCCGTCGGGGTCGCCTCGATCCGCCTGGCCGACCCCGGCTCGACCACGCTCGGCCCGGGGACCTCGCCATGACCGCCGCCGTCGCCCTGATGCTGCTCCTGCTCGCCCCCGACGACCCGGCCTCGATCGCCGACCTCGAAGCCTACGCCGAGGCCCTCCGCCCGGCGCCCGGGGCGCAGGCCGGGGCGGTCGGGTTTCGCGACCTTTGGGACCACCCCGGGGCCCACGCCGGCCGCCGGGTCCGGGTCGAAGGGCGACTGGCCCGCGTGTTCCGCCAGCCGGCCGTCGGCCGGTTCCCCGCCCTGGCCGAGGCCTGGGTCGTCACCCCCGCCGGCGATCCGTTCTGCCTGGTCTTCCCCGACGCCGAGGCCCCGGCCGGGGCGGGCCTCGGGGCCGATGTCCGGTTCGTCGGGACCTTCCTCCGGCGGGTTCAGTATCGGGGGGGGGACGCGGCCCGGCTCGTCCCCCTGATCGTGGGGCCCGAGCCCCCAAGCCTCGCCTCGCCAGCGCCGCCCGCGACGGGCTCGGCGGGCTCGCCGGCCGACTGGGCGGTGGGCCTGGGCGCGGCGGCGGCCGTGACCTTGGTGCTCGCCCGCCGCCACCTGTCCCGGCCCGCCGCCCGCCCCCGGGGGGTCGAACCCCCTCCCCGGTTCGTCGACGGGACCGACGGGCCGGACCCGGATGGAAATGGAGCGGCCGATGACACAGCTTGACGCCCCCGATCGACCCGCCGACGCCACGGCGCCGCCGGCCGCCGCCGCGTCCCGGGCCGCCCGATCGCCGCTGACCGACCCGCGGGCCCTGGTCCTCTCGCTGGCGGTCCACCTGATCCTCCTGACGGTGGCGTCGGTCTTCGCCTTGCGGGCGTCCGCCCCCCGGGCCGAGCCGGCGCCCGGGCGGGTCCTCAAGGGGGAGCTGGAGGCGACCGACAACCGGGCCCCGGGCGACTCGGGGGGCGGGGGAGGCGACCCCGCGGGCGACGCCGCCGACGTGTCGGCCGAGCGCGGGGCCCCGGCCAGTCCGACGCGCGACCCGGCGGCCGACGCCCTGCTCTCGGAGATCCTGCCGACCCGGGAATCGGCCGAGACGGCCCCGAAGACGTTGCCCGGCCCCTCGACCACCAACCCCGGGATGCTCGCCGGGTCGACCCTGGGCGACGGGGGCGGCCGGGGCGGGGGCTCGGGCGGCGGCTCCGGGGCGGGGTCCGGCCCGGGGACCGAGTTCTTCGGGATGCGCGACCGGGGGGGCTCGTTCGCCTACGTCATCGATCGCTCGGGGAGCATGGTCACCCGCAACTCGCTCGAAGTGGCCAAGCGGGAGCTGCTCGCCAGCCTGGCGCGGGTCTCGCCCGACGCCCGGTTCGCCGTGGTCTTCTACAACATCGACGCCACCGTCCTGACCGACCCCTCGGGCCGGCCGGGGATGATGCCGGCCACCCCGGCCAACAAGGAGCGGGTCCGACACCTCCTGGCCACCGTCCAGCCCGACCTCGGCACCGACCACATGCGGGCGCTCCGGGCCGCCCTGGCCATGAAGCCCGAGGTCATCTTCTTCCTGACCGACGCCGACCTCATGACCCCCCAGGACGTCGCCCAGGTCCTGGCCATCGCCGGCAAGGCCCGCATCCAGGCCGTCGAATTTGGCCTGGCCGGGAGCCTCGCCGGCTCCGCCCCGCTCCGATCGCTCGCCCGATCAACCGGCGGGTCGTACCGCTACATCGACGTCTCGACGTTCGGGAGCCGATGAACGCCGGGAACCCGGGCGGTCAGGACTCCCCATCCCGCGACAACAAGGCGTCGTTCAGGTCGCGGGGGCGGACGACCTCGGCCAGCGGCGACCGGGCGCCGCGGAGGGCCGCGAACACCTCGTCGACCTCCTCGGGCGAGGGGTCGAGCGGGCGGAGCGAGGCCACCAGCCGGGGCAAGATCGCCCGTCGGGCGTGGCGGCGCGCGTCGGTCGCGATCGCCAGGAACGCGAACGCCAGGCAGGCCCCGCCCAGGACCAGGGCGATCCCCTCGACCGCGTCCGCCGGGGCCTTCCAGATCAGGGGGAGCAGCGTCAGGCAGGCGACCGGCAACAGGAACGTCCCCAGGCATCCCAGTTGGGCCGGGAGGTCGAGCTGCCCCTCGACATTCCGCCGGGCCAAGACCTCGTCGGCCATCGCGAACGGCTCGCGGATCAGGTTCCCGCGCTCGCCGGCCGTGATCTTCCGGGCCTTGATCCGATCTTCGAGGAGCAGCCGGGCGGCCCAGTTCCGGCGGATCTCGGGGTTGGTCTCGGCGACCAGGGCGTCGAGGTCGGCCTCGCGATCGGGCGAGAGGGCCCGATAGTTGCCAAGGACGGCGTTGGTTTCCAGGCCGCACGACTCGCACCGACGAGCGTGACCGACCGCCACCCGGCCCCCCATCGGCAGGGTATAGAAGTGGCGGACGCTTTCCGACTGGAGGATGACGAAGGGCCGGAAGCCCCGGCAGAACGGGCAGAAGTCGGCCACCCGCCCGAGCGGCCTCTGGGCGATCCGCCGGCCCAAGGGAATGTACATCGCGCACTCTCGCCCCCGGTCGGGGCGCCTCGATCGGGGATGGTTGGGTCGGGCCGAGCCGACGCTCGACAATCTCGTTGCCGAGGGTCCCGGGGCCGGGCTATAATAACTGGCTGGCCCGGTGCAACCGTTGGGAAACCCAGCCGATCCGCCCGCGGGCCGGGTCGGGCGAACGAAGGGCTCGGCCGTGATCGCCAAGCTGACCGAATATTTTAGCTCCGACCCGGTCAAGGCCCTCGCCCTGATCGCCGCCCTCGTCGCCCTGGCGACGACCCCGATCGCCTTCGCCGTCCTCGGCCGGCGCGACTGGTTCAAGGCCCGCCGGGGGCGGGTGATGATCCGGCCGGAGTTCTCGTCGATCGTGGTCGGGATGATGCTGGTCATGGGCATCCCGGCCATCTTCGCCGCCCTGGTCATCAAGAGCCAGGACTTCGACAAGAACCGCTACGAGTTCGACCCCAACAAGCCCTGGTCGGTCCTCGAACAGGGCCGGGGCTTCAAGGATGTCCGCGAGGCCGACGAGGCCGTCAAGAAGGAGATGGCCCGGCTCGCCGAGGAGCGGAAGAACTTGGTCGACACCGTCAAGAAGCTCGACGAGGCGATGCTGACCCTCCGGGCCGCCTCGGCCCAGTCCCCGGCGACCGCCCAGGCGATCCCGGGCGTCCTGGAACGCTTGGCCGCCGTCCGCCGGTCGATCAACCTCGACGGCCCCCAGCAGCTCATGGACTTCACCGCGCCGCCCGCCTCGCTCCCCCCCGGCCCGGCCGCCCTGGCGGTGAATTCCCCCCAACAACCCGCCATCGCCCCGACCATCGCCACCCCGACGGCTCCCGCCCCATCCGGCTTGACCAAGCCCGAGGCCGACGCCGAACTGGCCATCGTCCCCGGGCCCCAGCGCCCCTTGGCGTCGATGCTCCCGCTGGTCGACATCCCGGCCGGTTGGACCATCGCCAAGTACGGCCCCAAGCACCTGGAAACCTTCAACGCCGACAACCTGTTCGAGAAGATCGACGGCCGGGCCGAGAGCTTCACCCAGAACAACGTTTCCGGGATGGCTTATACCTCGTACCACCCGACCGGCGACGAATCGAACGAGGTCCAGGTCTACATCTTCGAGTTCGACCATTCCAAGCCGCTCCGGGCCCAGTCGAAGTACAGCTCCGAGAAGCCCGAGGACGTCACGCCGGTCAAGGTCGGCACCGAAGGCTACACCGCCGCCGGCAGCCTCTTGTTCTTCGCCGACCCGTTCTACACCCAGATCGTCTCGACCAAGGACGACCCCAAGTTCGCCGCCTTCTCGCTCGACATCGCGAAGCGGATCGCCGCCAGACAGGTCCCCGCGAAGACCGGCGAGGGATCCGCGCCGGCCGACAACCCGGCCGTGAAGGCCGAGAAGATCTACGCCCTGCTGCCCGCCGGACCCGGCCGCGCCGACACCAAGTTCGTGGCCCAGGACGTCTTCGGTTACGGCTTTTTGTCCGACGTCTTCATGGCCGATTACAAGGACGGGTCGGTCACCTGGCAGGGATACCTCCGCCCCTACGCCTCGGCCGACGAGGCCAAGGAAGTCTTCGCCAAATATCTGGCCTCGGCCAAGCAGGATGGCGGCGACCCCAAGCCGGTCGAGGCCGAGGGGGCCGACCAGATGGTGATCAACGCCAACGTCGGGCTGGTCGACGTCGTGTTCCGCAAGGGGAACGTCGTCGGCGGGGCCAACGGGTCGACCGACGCCGCCAAGGCCGAGGCGTTCGCCCGGGGGTTCGTCAAGTCGCTCCCCGCCGACCTGCCCAAGGCCGAAGGCGTCCCGAAATAAACGGACAGGCGGCCGGCGTGGGACGCCGATCCTTCCTCTGATGGACCTTGATTCCCGGCCGGCTCGGTCTCCCGAGCGAACTCCATACCTTCCCGAGGTCCCCCGATGAGCGAGAAACTGACGCGGACCCAGATCAAGAACCTGGAGCGGCTCGGCGGGGTGAACCCGGCCGATCAGCATTTCACGCGGCGGCAGTTCGCCAACCAGGTCGGCGGCTATGCCGCGGCGGCCGGCGCCGTCGCCGGGGCCGGGCTCCTGGTCCGCGACCAGTGGGGCATGGAAGGCGTCAAGCCGCCGCCCCCGGTCCGGCTCAAGGACTACGCCGTCGAGCTGCACGCGAGCCGGCCGAGCATGGTCGTCGTCCGCGCCACCCCGCCCAAGGCCGAGGACTTCGCCACCAAGGAAGACGAGACCCGGGCCCGCGAGGACCAGGCCCTCACGATGATCAAGGCCGCGCTCGGCGAGATGGGCGGCGAGCGGGGCGTCCGCCACTTCATCACCAAGGGGGACGTCGTCGTCGTCAAGCCCAACGTCGCCTTCGACAAGAACCCCGACCTCGGCGCCACCACCCAGCCCGACACCGTCTCGGCCGTGGTCCGGCTCTGCTTCGACGCCGGCGCCCGCAAGGTGATCGTCGCCGACAACCCGATCAACAACCCCGAAAGCTGCTTCTTCAAGACCAAGGTCGGCGAGGCCGCCGTCCGCGCCGGCGCCGAGCTGATGATGCCGCAGGACAGCTACTTCGAGCAGCTCTACGTCGGCGGCGAGACCATCACCCACACCTGGCGGATGTTCTACCGGCCGTTCCGCGAGGCCACCAAGGTCATCGGGATCTCGCCGGTCAAAGACCACAACCTGTGCAAGGCCACGGTCACGATGAAGAACTGGTACGGCCTCCTGGGCAACCCCCGGAACCAGTTCCACCAGAACATCCACGGGATCATCTCCGACTTCGCCCTGATGATGAAGCCGACCCTGGTCATCGCCGACGGCCGCAAGCTCCTGATGCGCAACGGGCCCACCGGCGGCAGCCTCAACGACGTCAAGAAGTCCGACACCATCGTCGTCGGCGTCGACTCCACGGCCGTCGACTCCTGGTGCGTCACCCGCCTCCTCGGCAAGCAGCGCCACGAGATCATCTACCTCGACAAGGTGATCGCCCGCGGCCTCGGCAAGGACTGGCGGCCCCAGTGGACCAAAGAGATCGGGGTATGAGCGTTTCCCCCCGGCGAATCCCACCGACCCGGAAACGGCGAAGCGAGACCATCGCGCTGATGGTCCCGCGACTTTCCGGCCTCCGCGTCTCGCCCCGGGCGTTCTGGCGACTTTGCGCGGCCAACCGTGATCTTAGATTGGAGAGGACCGACCGGGGGGAATTGATCGTCATGGCGCCGGCCGGCTCGGATTCGGGGATGAGGAACGCCTCGCTCTCGGGCCAACTCTGGATCTGGAATCGAGACAGTGGCCTGGGAGTGGCGTTCGACTCGTCCGCCGGCTTCACGTTGCCCAACCGGGCGGTCTGCGCCCCGGATGCGTCGTGGATCGCCCACGACCGATGGGAGGCCGTCCCGCCGGCCTCCCGCCGACGGTTCGCCCCGATCTGCCCCGATTTCGTCGCCGAACTGTCCTCGTCGTTCGACATATTAACGGATCAGCACGAGAAGATGAGGCAATATCGCGATCAAGGCGCCCGGCTCGGGTGGCTGCTCGACCCGAAGACCGGCCGGGCCGAGATTTACCGACCCGGACGGCCCGTCGAAGTCCTCGACCGCCCGCCCTCGCTCTCGGGCGAGGACGTCCTCGCCGGCTTCGTGCTCGACCTCCGCGGCATCCTGTTCGACTGAGGCGGGCGGACGAGAAAGACCCTCGCGGAGGACCACCGTCATGGCCGTCGGATCGACCCGCGGAATCCGGCTCGGGCTCCGCTCCTCGGGCCTGACCATGACGGCCGCGGAGTTCGACGCCGTCCCCCTCTCCGCGTGCGACCGCCGCTATCGGTATCAACTCATCCGTGGAGTCCTCGTCGTGACGCCTCCCGCCGGCCCTGGCGAGGTCGACCCGAATGATTACCTCGGATACATGCTTTTAACTTATAAAGAGAATGACCCTCGCGGATTGGTGCTCGACATGAGTCTGTACGAGCAAACCATCTTCGCCCTCGATAACCGCCGTCGGTGTGACCGGGCGATCTGGATTGGGCTGGGTCGCGTGCCGGACGTCGAGAAGGATATCCCCGCGATCGTCGTCGAGTTCGTTTCCCGCTCACGCCGCGATTACCGCCGGGATTATGAGGAAAAACTGGTCGAATATCTGGCCATCGGCGTCCGCGAATACTGGATTATCGATCGTTTTCGCCGTATCATGACGATTCATCGCAATCACGCCGACGGCTCGCCCCCGATCGTCATCGGGGAGGCCGACACCTACCGGACCGACCTGCTTCCCGGTTTCGACTTGCCGCTGGCCCGCCTCCTAGCCAGGGCCGACCACTGGCCCGCGTCCCGCCACCGCCTCCGCAAGCCTCCCGGGGGAGATGCCCACTGATGGTCAAGATCCGACGGGCCTACGAGGTGCTCTTCCTCGGGCTCTTCCTGTTCTTCTTGCTGATCACCGACCTCCGCTATCTCAAGGGGTGGCCGGTCTCGCTGTTCCTGGAAGCGACGCCGCTGGTGGCGCTGGCCACGGCGTTGACGACCCACACCCTGTATCGGAACCTGGTCTGGGGCCTGGTCGTGATCGCGATCACGATGATGCTCGGGCGGGTCTGGTGCAACTGGATGTGCCCGTTCGGGATCATGCACCACTTCTTCGGGTGGATCGGCAACCGCCGGAACACCAAGCAGATGATCGAGGTCAACCGCTACCGCAAGATATACGCGATCAAATATTACATCCTGGCCGCGATGCTCGCGATGGCCAGCCTCTGGATGATCCCCACGGCGCTGGACTCCCCGGGCCGGATCGTCCGGGCCTACCGCGAGTCCCCGGCCGCGTCGGCGGGGTTCCGGGTCGGTCCGGCGGTGGCGGGATTGTTCCTGGTGGCGGGGGCGGTGTTCGCGTTGGGCAAGCTCTATGAGTTGGCGGCCGCCCGGTTCAAGCTCCGCGTCGTGCCGGATCGGGCCCGCAAGGGAGCGATGATCGGCGTCGGACTGGCACTGTTCTTGGGCTTGCTCGTCGCCGGCCCGTCGCGGGTCGCCGGGGCGGTGGCGACCGGGTTCGGCGAGGCGGCCGAGGACCACAAGGGGGGGTCGAGCACCCTGCAAATCGGCCTGCTCGACCCGATCGCCCTCACGGTCCGGTCGATGACGACCAGCGTCCTGCCCACCGTGCACATGGCCTCCGAGGGGATCTACACCGAGCCCCGCGAATACTGGCAGGCCTGGATCGTCGGCCTGATCTTTTTCGGCTTCCTGGTCGCCAATTGGTATATCCCCCGGTTCTTCTGCCGGGCGATCTGCCCGCTGGGGGCGCTCCTGGGGATCTTCAGCCGGTTCGCCCTCTGGCGGATCGACCGCGACCCGGTCCGGTGCACCGACTGCGACCTGTGCATCAAGAGCTGCGAGGGGGCGTCGGACCCGCACGCCGACCTCCGCAAGAGCGAATGCTTCGTCTGCCTGAACTGCATCGAGGACTGCCCGCACGACGCCTTGCAGTTCCGCTTCCTCCCCCGGAAGGCCAGCGAGGTGACGTATCCGGCCGTCGGCCGCCGCCAGATGCTCTTGGCCGGGGCGTTCGGCTTGCTGTTCTTCCCGATGGCCCGGCTGTCCGGCGGGGTCCGCAAGAACTTCAACCGCGCGGTGATCCGCCCGCCGGGCTCGGTGGCCGAGGATGAATTCCTCCGCCGCTGCATCAAATGCGACCAGTGCATCCGGGTTTGCCCGACCAACGTCCTCCAGCCCGCGCTGTTCGAGGGGGGCGTGGAAGGGCTCTGGACGCCGATCATGATTTCCAAGATGGGTTGGTGCGAGCTGAACTGCACCCTATGCAGTCAGGTCTGCCCGACCGGCGCCATCCGCGAAATCTCGATCGCCGAGAAGCTCGGCGTCGGCCCGTTCGAGGCCAAGGGGCCGATCAAGACCGGGACCGCGTTCTACAACCAGGGGCGTTGCCTCCCCTGGGCGATGGACACGAGTTGCGTCGTCTGCGAGGAGGTCTGCCCGGTCAGCCCCAAGGCGATCTTCACCCGGAACGTCGACGTCACCGACCGCTGGGGCGCGACTCTCCAGCTCAAGCGGCCGTTCATCGACCCGGTCAAGTGCATCGGCTGCGGGATCTGCGAGCACGAATGCCCCGTCAAGGACGACCCCGCCGTCTACGTCACCGCCATCGGCGAGACCCGCGACAAGTCCCGGTCGCTCCTGCTCACCCTGGTCGAGGACGAGGCGCAGGACCTGGTCTCGGTCTGACCGGGAAGAGAAAGGGAACTCAACCGCCAAGACCCCAAGATCGCGGAGAGGAACAGAGGAGGAAGAGAGAGAACTCCCGAAAGATTTCTTTCGTCTCTCTCTTTCCTCTCCTTCGATCCTCGGCGATCTTGGCGCCTTGGTGGTTCAAACTTCACTCGATCGATTTCCGGCCGAGTCCTCGCCATGAAGATGCTCATCAATCGCCCCGAGGCGGTCGTCGACGAGGTGCTCGATGGCCTGGTCGCCCTCCATCCCGGCCTCAGACGCTTGCCCGGCCGGTCGGTGATCGTCCGGTCCGATGCCGAGGTGGTCCGCGACCGGCACGTCGCCTTGATCTCGGGCGGGGGCAGCGGCCACGAGCCGGCGCACGCGGGGTACGTCGGCCCGGGGATGCTGGCGGCGGCCGTGGCGGGGGACGTCTTCACCTCGCCCAGCCCCGACTCCGTGCTCGACGCCATCCGGGCCGTCGCGGGCCGGCCGGGGGTGGTCCTGATCGTCAAGAACTACACGGGGGACCGGCTCAACTTCGGCCTCGCCGCCGAGTTGGCGCGGGCCGAGGGGATCGCCGTCGAGGTCGTCGTGGTGGCCGACGACGTGGCCTTGCCCGCCTCGGAGCACACCGCCGGCCCCCGGGGGTTGGCCGGGACGGTCTTCGTCCACAAGGTCGCCGGCGCCCTGGCCGAGGCCGGGGCTCCGCTGGCCGAGGTGGCCGCCGAGGCCCGGGCGACGGCGTCGGGTTTGGCCACGATGGGCGTCGCGTCGTCGGCCTGCACCGTGCCGGCGGCGGGCCGGCCCGGCTTCGTCCTGAGACCCGATGAGATCGAGCTGGGCCTCGGCATCCACGGCGAGCCGGGGGTCCGCCGGGCCTCGATGGAGCCGGCCGACGCCCTGGTCGACCGCCTGCTCGGGCCGATCCTGGCCCGCTCCGGCGGCCGGCCCGACCGGGCGGCCTTGCTGGTCAACGGCCTGGGCGGGACGACCGGGATGGAGCTGGCCATCGTCGCCCGCCGGGCCTTGATCCGACTGGCGGCGTTGGGGGTCACGGTCGAACGGGCTTACGCGGGGACGTTCCTGTCGGCCATGGAGATGGCCGGCGTGTCGCTGACGATCCTGGAAGTCGACGACGCCCGCCTCGCCCGGCTCGACGCCCCGACCGCCGCCCCGGCCTGGCCCAACGCCGCCCCCCGGGCGCGACCCGGGGCGATCCCGACCGCCACCGCCACCGCCGCCGCCGCGCCGGATTTCGGGGCGGCCCCCGCCCCGCCGACCCCCCCGAGCACCGAGGCGGGGTGGGCCCTCGATGCCGCGATCCGCCGGGCCGCCTCGGCCTTGATCGGGGACGCCCCCCGGCTCACGGCGCTCGACCAGGCCGTCGGCGACGGCGACCTCGGCGTCAGCCTGGCCCGGGGGGCGGTCGCCGTCGTCGAGGCGTTGCCGACGTGGCCCCTCGACGACCCGGCCGCGACCCTGCAAAGCCTGGGCGCGACCCTCCGACGGTCGCTCGGCGGGACGTCGGGCCCGCTCTACGCCGTGGCCGCGCTCCGGGCCTCCGCCGTCCTCCGCGACGACCCGACCGCCTGGGCCGACGCCTTCCGGGCCGGTTGCGCCGGGATCGCCGACCTCGGCGGCGCGACCCGGGGAGATCGGACGATGCTCGATGCGTTGATCCCGGCTTCGGAAGCCTTCGCCGGGGCGATCGGAGCCGGCGGGACGCCCCGGGAGGCCCTGACCGCCGCCGTCGAGGCCGCCGTCCTCGGGGCCCGGGCGACCGCCGCGATGCCCCCCAGGAAAGGGCGGTCGAGCTATCTCGGCGACCGGGCCCTCGGCCACCCCGACCCCGGGGCCGAGGCCGTCGTCGTCTGGCTCCGGGCCGTGGCCGATCCAGGATCAAGGATGGACAATGGGTGATGGGTCCTGGTGGGCCTATCACCCATTAACCATCAGCCATTCGTCATGAATCGAGCCGGATCGGGCCGCTACCGCTCAGGGTTTTTTGACCCGGGGAGACGCCTTGGCCGGCCGGGGCGGGGGCTCGGGCGGCGGTTCGGGGGCGGAAGGGTCGCCGAGGGCGAGGCCGAGGGCGACGAGGGCCTTGCCGAGCCCGGGCACGGCGTCGTCGGGGATGATGACGGTGGTGGGGCCGAGCCGTTCGCCGAGGAAGTCGCCGGTGGCGGGGTGCTGGAGGAGGCCGTCGAGCAGTTCGGGCGTCGGCACGGTCATCACGACCGGCCGGCGGGTCGGGAACGCCTCGACGCCGGGGCCGGCGGCGTGGAGGAGCAGGCGGACCGCCGCCGGGACGTCCTCGCCGGTCCTCGACTGGAACCAGCGCGACATCTGGGCGGCGGTCGTCCCGTTGGCCGCGGCGCGGGCCAGCGAGGCGGGCGAGACGACGAACCGCCGCCTCGGGCTCGAAGCCCCGTCGGCCCGGCGGGGGGCGGGCCGCTCGTCGGCGAACCGGGCCAGCTCGGCGTCGACCAGGAGGTCGGAGCGGCCGAGGTCGAGCGACAACGTCACGCCGTCCCCCTCGACCTCGACGCACGCCTCGGCGGGGCGTCGGTAGTCGCGCGAGCCGGCCATCCGGAACCGCTGGAACGGGATCGCCCCTTCGTCCTCGACCAGCAACAGCCGGTCGGAGATCCGGACCGGGGCGACCCGGGCGGATTCAGGGAACAGGCCGACGGCGGCCTCCAGGTCCTCGGGCGTGGCGAACTCGACGAGCGTGGCCGAGGCGTGATACGTCACCCGGTCGCGGCGGCCGGCCCAGGTCCGGAGCGCCTCGGCCACCCCGGCGGGGAGCGGTCGCGAGCTGTGCCGGCCGAGCCGGTCGAGCATGCCCGCGGTGGTCAGGCCCCCTTCGAGCCCCCGATAGACCGACTCCGGCGTCAGCTTCAGCTCCAGGGCCGCGCCCACCTGCGACCAGCGGGCGAACCGCGTGAACTGGCCGATCAGGGTCGGGGTCAACCCCTGGCGATAAGCGATGATCTCGAAGTTGGGCTGGACCAGGAGGAAATGGTCGAACGTCGGCCGGGGGGGCGGCGGCGGACCCAGGGCCAGGGCGTATCGGCCCAGCGGCGTGAGCTGCACCGCCCGGCGCCCGCCCGGATTCTCCTCGGCCGAGCGGACCAGGCCGAGCTGGTACGCCGGGCCGAGCAGGATCGCCGCCAATGCCTGCGCCCCGCCCTCGGTCCGGATCGGCCCCGAGTCCGACAACAGGGTCCGGTCCCAGCCGGGGCGGAGGGCGTCGAGGTGCGCGGCGAGGTCGTCGAGGGCGAGCCAGCCCGGCTCGGGGATCGCGGCGAGCCAGATCAGGGCGGGGGCGCGGAGGAACGGGATGGCGAGGTCGACCGGGCTCCCTTCCTGCCTCATCCCGGCCTGCTCGTGCCAGTCGCGGAGGGCGAGCCAGCGGGTGGCGATCATCTGCGGGAGGTGGACGGCGTTCTCGCCCCAGAAGTCGGGCCGGGCGGCGACCAGGCGGTCGCTCCCGGCTTCCGGCTCGATCAGGCCGACCCCCCGGGCCAGGGCGACCCAGAGCAAGGCCATGTCGGGCAGCGGTTCCTGGGCGTCGGCGATCGGGCCGGCGAGGACGGGGTCGTCCTCGATCCGCTCGCGGTCGCGCTTGAAGAAGGTCGCCTGCTGGGTCTGGCGGATCGGCCCTTCCTCGATCCGCTGCCAGACGGCGGCGGTCCGCAAGATTGGCTCCAGGCCGTCGGACTCGCGGACCTGGCGGACCGGCCCCGCCTCGGGCGGACGGTCGCCCTCGGGCAAGGTCGTCCGGGCGGCGGTCAGGGCCGCCGGGTGGGCCAGGAGGGTCGTGAAGACGACCTGGTCGCCCAGCGGGCGGTCGAAGTCGACGACGACGTCGAACGCCTCGCCGACGCGGACGGCGACGAGTCCCAGCTCCAGGAGCAGCCGGAGCGCCGGGGCCGGCTCGACCCCGAGGCAGCCCAGGGCCAAGGCCATCCCGGGCGCCGGCCACGCGGCGGTTTCCGTGAGCGCGAACAGTCCGAGGGCGACCTTGGACCCGTGCGGGAGGGTCGCGACCATCCGCTCGGCGGTCCGCGACTCCCCCAGGCGGTCGGCGATCGCGTCGGGCAGGCGGGCCGGCTTGCCGCCGAGGTCGGCCCCGCCCAGCGCGGCGTGGATCTCGACGAGCCGCGCGCCGTCGTACCGCTTCAGCGCGGCCCGATAGGCGATCAAGGGCGGGTCGGGCGGCGGCGGGGGGGGGCCGGCGGCTCCGGTCGATTCGGTCATGGTCGCGGTCCCGGGCTCCGACGCCACGCCCTTCTCCTGGTCGATCGCATCCATCAGCGCACGACTCGCGGGGTGTGTCCCATCCGACGCAACTCGTCCAGGATCGCGTCCTCTTCCTCGGGCCGGACCAGCAAGACCGTGTCCGAGAGCCGGCCGGCCACCAGCCGGACCAGCGTCTTCCGGGCGAGCAATTCCTCGGCCAGGATCGGGTCGGCCGTCCGGATCAGCGCCACCTGCTTGTGCAGCTTCACCGGGATTCTGACGACGGGGGGAGGGGGCATCGGCGCGTTCGCTCCGCTAGGGGATGGGCTTGCGGTCGAGCCCGATGGCCACGGCCCGGGAATCCCGCGCCTTGAGCCGGTCGTACTCGGCCCGCTGCTCCGGGGAAAGGCCGAGGTTCACGACCGCGCCATTGGGGAGCCGTTCGACGATCCCGGGATGGGCCAGCTCGCAGGCCTCCCAGGGGAGGGATGTCATGGCGGTGGACCCCGGCCGGGTATGAATTTGAAAGCTCCCGAGTCGGCAAAGCGGCTGCTTCCGCCAGGGCCGCCCCTGGAGATACCGGGCGTAGCGGGGCCAGAAGGGTTCGGGCACGAAGATGGACGAAACGTAAATTTCCCGACCGTCCGGCGACTCTGACAGGTAATTGTGCTGATGAGGCGAGTTGTCTTCGAGGATCTGGACCGCCGGTCTGACAAAGCCCAGCGCCAGCGCTATCCCGACCAAGGCAAGCATCGCCCGCCGGATCGTCAGGTTCGGCCGTCGCATGAGTGTCCCCCCTCTTGTTTGCTTCGCCGGGCCGGTTCAAGGCTTTTGCTGGCGTTCCCATTGCTTCCGCCGGCGATCATATTCCGCGCTTAACTCCGGGGTCAGCTCGGTCCTGGCCATGCCGTTGGACAAGGGGATCACGATTTCCGGTCGAGCGTAGGAACAGGCTTCCGTGCCCGGCCGGGGCGGGCACAAGGGCACTTTGTTCCAGGGGAGGCCCCGGAGGCGTCGCCAGTACCGGGGCCAGAACGGCGAGGCGGCCCCGCCGTTCACGAAGGACACCGGTTCGCCGCCGACGCCGACCCCCAACCCGGTGTGGATGTGGTAGTCTTTCCAGCCGCGAACCTCGTAGGCCGGGATGCCCAACCCGAGGGCCAGGGAGAAAACCACCGTGAGGGCCATCAGGGCGCGGATCGTCAGTTTAGGCCGGCGCATGGTCCACCCCGGGTTTCAGCACCGGGCCCCGTTCGAGGCGGCGGGGGCGGCGGTCACGTCGGACTCGTCGAGGATCTCGTAGCTGTAGCCTTGCTCGGTGAGGAAGAGCTGGCGGTGGTGGGCGAAGTCCATCTCGCGGGTGTCGCGGGTGACGAGGGTGTAGAAGTGGGCCACGTCGTCGCCGCCCTTGGGGCGCAAGATCCGGCCGAGGCGCTGGGCTTCTTCCTGGCGGCTCCCGAAGGTCCCGGACACCTGGATCATCACGTTGGCGTCGGGCAGGTCGATGGCGAAGTTGCCGACCTTGGACAGGACCATCTTGCGGACCTCGCCCCGGCGGAACCGTTTGTACAAATCTTCGCGCTCGTTGTTGCCGGTCTGGCCGGTGATGAGCGGGAGGTTGAACCGATCGGCGATCCGGCGGATCTGCTTGAGGTACTGGCCGATGACGATGACGCGGTCCTCGGGGCCGTCGTGCTTGTCGAGGAGCCGGGAAACCAGCTCGTCCTTGACCGGGTTCTCGCTGGCCAGGCGGAACTTGTCGCGCCACTCGGCCACGGCGTAATCCATCCGCTCGGTTTCCTGCAAGGCGATCCGCACCTCGTGGCATTTCGCCTCGGCGATCCAGCCCTTTTGTTCGAGGACGCGCCAGGGGACGTCGTACTTCTTGGGCCCGATCAGGCTGAAGACGTCCTCCTCGCGGCCGTCCTCGCGGACCAGGGTGGCGGTGAGGCCGAGCCGGCGGCGGGCCTGGATCTCGGCCGTCACCCGGAACACGGGGGCCGGCAACAGGTGGACTTCATCATAGATGATCAAGCCCCAGTCGCGCTCGTTGAAGAGCTGGAAGTGGGGGAAGTCGCCGTCCTTCTTGGGCCGGAAGGTGACGATCTGGTAGGTGGCCAGCGTGACCGGGGCGATCGCCTTGGATTCGCCGGTGTAGGTGGCGACCATCGAGTCTTCGAGGTCGGTCTTGTCGAGGATCTCGCGCCGCCACTGCTCGACCGACGTGGTGCTGGTGGTCAGGACCAGCGTGTTCTTCTTGAGGAGCGAGAGCGCGGCGATCCCGACGATGGTCTTGCCCGCGCCGCAAGGCAGGACGATCACGCCCGAGCCGCCCCGGACGTCGCCCCCGGCGTGGAAGGCGTCGACGGCCATCCGCTGATAGTCGCGGACCTTGAACGGGTGGCCCGAGGCCGACTTGTCGCGGAGGTGGACCTCCAGGGCCGCCCCCTCGGTGTACCCGGCGAGGTCCTCGGCCGGGTAGCCGACGGCGATCAAGGCCTGCTTGAGGATGCCCCGGAAGGCGTCGTCGATGGCGAAGCTGGTCTCGTCGAGCCGCTCGCCCAGGTAGCCCCGGACTTCCTTCCGGCGGGCCAGTTCCTCGAGCAAGGTCTTGTCGGTGGTGACGAGCCGGAGCGCCCCTTCGACCCGGAGCAGGCGGACCCGGCCGTACCGGCCGACCAGCTCGGCCAGGTCGACGGCCAGGGTCGGGGGCAGGGGGAATTTGCTGTAGGTCGACAGGGCATCGATCATCGCATCGGCGGACATCCCCGCCGCCGCGGCGTTCCAGAGCGACAGCGGTGAGAGCCGGTACGTATGGATATGCTCCGGGCTCTTCTCCAGCTCGGCGAAGGGGGCCAGGGCGTCGCGGGCCTCGGCGTATCTCGGGTTGTCGACTTCCAGGAGGACCGTGCGATCGCCCTGCACGATGAGCGGGTTGGCGGGGTTGTACTGCATGGGCTCCTTGCCGGACGAGGACCAGCGTGCGAAACGCCATTCGCTCCAGGCGCCGAAACTCCCATCCTAGACGCCCCCGGACCGCCCCGCAAGCCCGACCGACGCAGGTTCCGCCCGTGTCGGAGGTGGGAGGGGCCGGAGGCGATTTCCGGGCGTTATCCCCGGATGTCGACGGTCGGTCGGCCTCCCCACCGGGCTCGCGAGACACCGCCGATCGTGGTCGGCCCTCCGGGAAAAATAATGGCTTCGATTCGTCGTGGAACATTTGGGTTCGATCCGGCGTCTCGGGTCGGGTGACCTAAATGATTCGCCGAGCACACCTCTCGGTAATATCATCGTTTTTCCGGGGAGTGGATTATCCGGCTTTTTCTCGAAAACCAGATGTCTGGTCCACGGGTCGGAAGCAACGGGTCCCAACCGGACCCGGGCCACCGCGAATCCCACCGTTGAACGGGCCGCCGGGCTAGGTATTTGCCCGACCCTTCCCGGTCGAGTTCGCGGAGGTCTCGAAGAACCAACGATAGGTCGACGCCACCAGGAGCAGCTCGACCAGGTTCAGGGACGCGAGGTAGGGCCACTCGGCCTTGAAGTCCAGGACATGGAACCCCGCGAACGCCAGGGTGAGGGCGAAGACCGGGAGCCAGCGTTGTTGCCGCCGAAGTTCACGTCGACGGCCCCGCCACGGCGGCCGACTCGAAGGTCGCCATGTCGCGGAGGATGTCGGCGGCGCTCGCGATCATGGGGAAGGCCAGCGCGGCGCCCGTCCCTTCGCCGAGCCGGAGGCCGAGGGCGAGCAACGGCTCCAGGCCGAGGGCTTCGAGGACGACCCGATGGCCGGGCTCGGGCCCGAGGTGGGACGCGACCAGGCTCCGGGCCACGGCGGGGCAGAGCGTCGCGGCGACCAGGCCGGCGACGCTGGAAATGAACCCGTCGAGGACGACCATCCCCCGGCCCTTCGCCGCGCCGACGGCCAGGCCGGCGAGGCCGAGGATCTCGAAGCCGCCGAGGCCGGCCAGGACGTCCCAGACGTCGGCGGTCGGGGTCAGGTGGCGGGCCAGGGCTTGTTCCACGACCTCGACCTTGCGGCGGACGCCGGCCGCGTCGACCCCGGTCCCGGGGCCGACGACGCGGTCGGGCGTCGCGCCGGCGAGGGCGGCGGCCAGCATCGCGGCGGTCGTCGTGTTGCCGATGCCCATCTCGCCGAGGGCGACGACCCGGAAACCCTCCGGGCCGTCGACCCAGGCTTCGGCCAGATCGAGGCCCACGGCGAACGCCCGGAACGCCTCGGCGTGGGTCATGGCCGGCCCTCCGAGGGCGTTCGCGGTCCCCGGGCCGATCGGTCGCGAGATCAGGCCGGGGTGCCGTCCCAGCCCCTCGGGCAAGGACCGGACGCCGAGGTCGACGACGCGGATCTCCAACCCATTCCGGCGGGCCAGGACGTTGACGGCCGCGCCGCCGTTGAGGTAATTGGCGACCATCTGGCCGGTCACGGCCTGCGGGTAGGCGCTGACGCCGGCCTCGGCGACCCCGTGGTCGGCGGCGAACACGGCCACCAGCGCCGGGTCGGCCCTCGGCCGGTCGGTCCTTTGGATCGCCGCGAGTTGCCGGCCGAGGTCGAGCAGCCGGCCGAGGCTCCCCGGCGGCATGGTTAACGACCGATGGCGGTCGGCCGCCCGGTCGGACCAGGCCGGGTCGGGAAGCTCGACCGCCGCGATCGCCCGGGCGATCCTGGCGGGCACTTCGGAGCCGAGGGGCGGTTCCACCGTCAGAACGCGACCGGCTTCTGGAGCGATCGGCGGACGGCGACGAACTGGCCGACGTGCATCAGCGGATGGACGCCACCGAACATGTTCAAGACATGTCCCACCGTCGGCGCGTACGCGCGGACCGACTCAGGGCCGGGGCTGGCCAGATCGGCCTCGGTCACCGAGTCGAGGACCGACCGGGTCGCCTCCCGCTGAGCTTTCCAGAGGGCAAGGTATTCGGCCTTGGTCTGGAAGTCCTTGGGGTCGGCCGACTCGTGGGCGTTCTTGCCGTGCCGGTCGTCGAACCCCTCGGGCAAGGGTGGGCAGGAGCCGGGCTTGAGCAATTCGATGTTCTTCCGCTCGCTGGAAATCAGGTGACCCACCTGCCAGGCGATGTGGTTCATCCCCTGGATTGGCCGGACGAGAAACGCGGCGTCGTCGAGGTCTTCTAGATACTTCCCGACGACGAAGTCGCTCATGTCCATCGAGTGGCGGATAGCATCCTTGGCGGTCATTGGCGGGCAACCTTTCTCAGAGAGGTGGTCAAGGGTCAAGGCTCAGCCTAACTCATCAGTCATCGTCCGTCGAGTCTCGGAAGGCAACCCGGCCTCCCCTCAGTGAGCGGCCGTCGAGGGCGACCCCGGCTCGAAATCGGCGATGAAGAGCTGACTCTTCTTGTCCGCAGTCCGGCCGCTGGAGGTCCACATCAGGCGCTTGCCGTCGGGGGAGAAGACGGGGAGGCCGTCGAAGCCCTCGCGGAAGGTGATCCGCTCCTCGGCCCCGGTGTCGACGTCCATCCAGTACAGCTCGTAATTCGCGTGGCCGTGGCGGCTGGTGGCGTAGATGACGTGGCGGTTGTCGGGGTGGAACGAGGGGCCCCAGTTGACGAACTCGTTCGCGGTCAAGGGGCGCTCGGCGGTCCCCTCGGCGTTGTTGATGTAGACCTGGAGGAGGTCGTTGCCCTTGCGGTCGCTCCGGTAGATCAGCCGCTTGCCGTCGGGCGAGAAGAACGGGCCGCCGTCGTACCCCTTGGCGTGGGTGATCCGCCTGGGGTTCTTGCCGTCGGCGTCCATGACGTAGATCTCGGCGTCGCCGTCGCGGAACGAGGTGAAGACGATCGACTTGCCGTCGGGCGAGTAGCTCCCCTCGGCGTCGTAGCCCGGCGCGTCGGTCAGGCGGACGAGGTTGGAGCCGTCGGGGTCGGCCCGGAAGATGTCCATGCTCGGGTCGAAGTCCCACCGATAGCTCGCCCCGGTCCGGCTATAGGCGGGCCCCTTGGGGCCCTTCGCCTCGGCGGTCCCGCCGACGATGGCCGGGTCGAGGTGCGAGGAGCCGAACAAAATCGACCGGCCGTCGGGGTGGTAGAACGAGCAGGTGGTCTTCCCCTTGCCGGTGCTGACCATCTTCGGGACGGCGTCGGGCAGGAGGTCGGCGGCGAAGATCTGATATTCGTCCTGATTCGGCCGGGGCGTGGCGAGGACCGCCGGCGGGACGTTGGGCACGGCCTGGAAGATGATCCCGCGCCCGTCGGGGCGGAAATAGCCCTCGCCGGCCTTGGCGAAGCCGGACGTGACCTGGCGGATCTCTTTGAGGTGCCGGGACTCGGCGGCGTCGGCCTCGCGGGTGTCGGCCTGGGGCGGCTGGGCGATCAAGAACGCGGCGACGGCCAGGGGTCCGAACATGATGCGCAGGGCTCCGTCTCGGCGGGTTGATGGCGGGCGGGCCGCGCCGGGCCGCCCCGCGACGCTTCCCGGCCCGGGTCGCGTTGACTAGTATAGGGTGGGCGTGGCCCCTCGCCAATGGCCCGGTCGGGGGCGCCCGGCCGCCCGGGCCGGCCCCGACGCCGCTAACGGAGGCGATCCGACCGTGAAGATCTACACCAAGGCCGGCGACGACGGCACCACCGGGCTCCTCGGCGCCGGGCGGGTGGCTAAAGACGACCCCCGGATCGAGTCGTACGGGACCGTCGACGAACTGAACGCCGTGCTCGGCCTGGCCCGGGCCGCCGGGCTCGGGGCCGACGCCGATCCCCTGGTCGCCCGGCTCCAGAACGAACTCTTCACCGTCGGCGCCGCGCTGGCCGACCCCGACCCGGCGGGCCAATTCCACAACGCCGTCACCGCCGACCACGCCGGGCGGCTCGAAGCCGAGATCGACCGCCTCGAGGCCGGCCTGCCGCCGCTGACCCGGTTCATCCTGCC
>JAABUQ010001236.1_pt1 | contig 56193 bp, 50 predicted proteins | sample 5560001 | NCBI WGS metagenome assembly JAABUQ01 (sample SAMN10711888, study PRJNA513371) | rock metagenome | isolation source: Antarctica rocks | place: Antarctica: Victoria Land, Finger Mt nord | collected 2015-12-18
ACGTCAGGACGGCTTATCGGTCCACACGTGACGGTCCCCTCCGTGTGAAGGTGACGATGCTAGCGAGCATCGCGGCCTTCGTTGTGCAGGTCGATGGCTCCGCGCTGAACGTGGCGATTCCGGCTGTCGGGCATTCATTCGGCGCGCCCCTGTCCGTATTGCAATGGATCGTGGACGCCTACGCCCTCGCCTATGCGTGCCTGCTTCTCTCTGCGGGCGCGGCCAGCGATCGGTTCGGTGCGCCCCGCGTATTCGCCTGGGGACTCGGCGTCTTCGTCCTTGCCTCGACGCTGTGCGCCCTCTCGCAAAGCGTCGGGATGCTTATCCTGGGCCGCGTTCTGCAAGGCGCAGGAGGCTCGATCCTGGTCCCGTCCTCGCTCGCGCTGATCAGCCACGCCTTCGGCGACGACCATGTGGCCCGCATCAAGGCGATCGGCTGGTGGACGGCCGGCGGTGGTGTGGCGATCACGGCGGGGCCGATCGTCGGCGGCCTTTTCGTTGGCTACCTCGGGTGGCGCGGCATCTTTCTGGTCAACATCCCCATTTGCCTGGCCGCGATTGCGTTCGCGTCCCGGCTTCCTGCGGCGGGCCCAACGCCAGCCGTTTCGCTTGGGCACGATCTGCCGGGGCAAGTCATGGCCGCGATCTCGATGCTCGGCTTGGTCGGCGGGATCATCGAGGGTGGATCGAGAGGCTGGAACCCGGTGGTGCTGCTGGGGGGTATGATCGTCTCCATTGCCGCCGGCGCCTTGTTCCTACATCGGGAGGCGCGCGTCCCGTTCCCCGTCCTGCCGCTGTCGTTATTTCAGGGCCGCGTGACCGGCGCGGTGACAGCCATCGGCTTCGTGCTGAGTTTCTGCTCGTTCGGCCTCGTGTTCGCGCTCTCGATCTATTATCAGCTGGTTCAAGGTCATTCGGCGGTCGAAACCGGGCTGGCGTTTGTCCCCTTCGCCCTGACCATCACGGCGGCGAACCTGGTCGGCAGCGCGATCGCCGCGCGGATCGGCCCGGCCCTGACGATCTTGGGCGCGCTCGTGGCTGCCGCGCTGGGCTACGCGCTCCTGCTGTGGAACCGTCCAGCACATATCTTCAGATGCTGCCCGCGCAGCTTCTGGCTCGCCTCGGCATGGGCGCGGCGATCCCGCTGACGACGTCGCTGCTCTTGGCGGCGAAGGCGCAGGCTGGCATCGCTTCGGCCGGGCTGAACGCGATCCGGCAGGCGGGCGCGGCAATCGGCGTTGCCGTGTTCGGCGCCTTGATGAACGGCAACCCGTCGCGAGGCTTCGAGATCGCGGTGATGGTGTCCGTCGGGCTGCTGCTCGCGGCGCTGGCCGCCGCCGCCGTGGCCCTACGACCGGCGTAGATCGCCAAGTCGGACGTGCAACGGATTGTACCAGGCCCGAAGGTTAGCTTCCACCATAAGCGGTTAGGGCCTGTAGCATCGCTTCCAGGCGTGGAAACAAGGAAGCGACCTGACACGCAGGCCAAGCCCGCGGTTCACGGATGCGCTCACAACCGCGTATCGGCCGCAGCCAGCAGACAGTTCGAGCGCCCGGTCAGCACGCAGTCCTCCGCGACGGCCGCGGCGTGCAGTTCGCGCACCAGGAACAGGCCGATAACCACCAGCAGCAGCGCCACCGCGAGGCCGGCGAGGCTGGTGGATTGCCGGTCGGCCGCCTGGCGGTCGTCTTCCGTCTCGTCGAAGCAGGGTCGTACCGCGCGCATCGTCGGGCCTCAGGCTGCGGGCATCGCGCCGACGCAAGCGTCGGCGGCGCGTTATAACCCAGGTCGAGGCGCGCGCGGCAACGAGAATGCGTGCGTTGCCGCTGCCAGGGCGGCGGCATAAACAGGGCCATGTCCGCCGCAGCCGTGCGCCACCTCTCGGGCGACCCCGCGTTCGCCGAGTTGATCGCCCGGCTCGGCCCGCCGCAGCTGGTCGTGGAGCGCGAACGCAGCCCCTATGAGGCGCTGGTTCGCGCCATCGCGCATCAGCAGCTGCACGGTCGCGCGGCGCAAGCGATCCTGGGGCGCTTCGTCGCCCTGTATCCGGGCGTACCGTTCCCTGCCCCCGAATTAGTGCTGGCAACCGCCGACGACATCCTGCGCGGCACCGGGTTCTCGCAGGGCAAGATCGCCGCCATCCGCGACATCTGCGCCCGCACGCTCGACGGCACGGTGCCGTCGCGCCGCGCCGCTGCCCGGCTGGAAGACGAGGCGCTGATCGAGCGCCTGACCACGATCCGGGGCGTCGGCCGCTGGACCGTCGAGATGCTGCTGATGTGGACCCTAGGCCGCCCCGACGTGCTGCCGGTGGACGATTTCGGCGTGCGCGAGGGCTACCGCGTCCTGCACGGCCTCGCGGCCCAGCCGAAGCCGCGCGCTCTGGCGGAACTCGGCCTGGCCTGGTCGCCCTGGCGCAGCACCGCCGCGTGGTATCTCTGGCGCGCGGCCGACCTCGCGCGACGTGCAGCCGAGCCGGCGAGCCGCGCCTAGTCAGGCCGCGAGGAAGCCTTCCAGGATCGCCACGAAGCCCTCGGGGTTGTCGGCGTGCAGCCAGTGCCCGGCATCCTTGAGCGTCGCGAAACGCGCGGCCGGGAACAGGGCGCGGATCGCCGGCCGGTGCTTGGGACGGATGTAGTCGGAGCGCTCGCCGGCGATGAACAGGGCCGGCCCCGGATAGGCGAGGGCGCCGGCACCCGGCCAGCCCTCGATCTCCGGCAGCCCGGCCGCGATGGCGTCGAGGCCGATGCGCCAGTCCGGCTCCGCGCCGACGTGCAGATTCTGCAGCAGAAAGGCGCGTACCGCCGGGTCGGGCACCGCCGGCGCGAGCATGGCGTCGGCGGCGGCCCGGGTCAGGCTGGGCCGCAGCGCGAGCGCGCGCATCGCTTGCGTGAAACGACGGAAATGCGGCTCGTGGCGCACCGGCGCGATGTCGCCGACGACCAGCCGCGACACCGCCTCCGGCCGCTCCAGGGCCAAACGCATCGCCACCTTGCCGCCCATCGAGTGCCCCATCATCGCAGCGGGCAGCGCGCCGCGGGCGTCGAGGGTATCCCGCACGTCCGCCGCCATCACCGGGTAGTCCATCTCGGCCGCGTGCGGGCTGGCGCCGTGATTGCGCAAGTCGATCGCCAAGGTGCGGAACCGGGCGGCCAGTCGACGCTGGATGGCGCCGAAGTTGCGCGCCGCGCCGAACAAACCATGCAGCAGCGCGAGCGGTGGCCCGTCGCCCGCCTCGATCGCGTGCAGGATCACGCGCGAGCGCGCCACGCCGCCCGCACCGCGTTGCTCAATCGGCGGCGACCGAGAGCATGATCTTGCCCACATGGGCGCTGCTTTCCATCAGCCGATGCGCCTCGGCCGCCTCGGCCAGCGGGAACACCGCATGGATGACAGGGGCGCAGCGCCCCGCGTCGAGCAGCGGCCACACCTTCTCGCGCAGCTCCGCCGCGATGGCGCCCTTCTGCGCCGTGGTGCGCGGACGCATGGTGGAGCCGGTGATGGTCAGCCGCTTGGTCATCACCTGGGTGAAGTCGAAGTTCTCGACTTTGGAGCCTTGCAGGAAGGCGATCAGCACCAGCCGCCCGTCCATCGCCAGCGAGCGCACGTCGCGCGCGAGGTAGGGCGCGCCCACCATGTCGAGGATCACGTCGACGCCGCGGCCCTCAGTCAGACGCTTGATCTCGTCGGCGAAGTCCACAGTGCGGTAGTTGATCGCCGCCACCGCGCCGAGGTCGAGGCAGGCGCGCACCTTCTCGTCCGACCCCGCGGTGGCGTACGCGACCGCGTCGAACGCGCGCGCGAGCTGGATGGCGGTGACGCCGATGCCGGACGTGCCGCCGTGGATGAGCGCGCGCTCGCCGGCCCTGAGGCGGCCGCCCTGGAACAGGTTGGCCCACACGGTGAAATAGGTTTCCGGCAGCGCCGCGGCGCGGATGGCGTCGTAGCCCTTCGGCCAGAGCAGGCACTGCGACGCCGGCGCCGTGCAGTATTCCGCGTAGCCGCCGCCGTTGGCCAGCGCGCAAACCCGGTCGCCCGGCTTCAGCCCGCGCGCCTCGGCGCCGGCCGCGACCACCTCGCCCGCGACCTCGAGGCCGATCACCGGGCTCGCCCCCGGCGGCGGCGGATAGGAGCCGGCGCGCTGCGCCACGTCCGGCCGGTTCACGCCCGCGGCGAGGACCCGGATCAGCACCTCGTCGGCCTTTGGTTGCGGCCGCGGACCGCGCGCCGGCTTCAGCACCTCGGGGCCGCCGGCGCCCTCGGCCGCGATGTAGGTCATGGTCTCGGGGAGGCTCATCGGCGCGTGCTCCTGCTGTGTGGGCAAACTCCGCGCAGGCACGGAAGGCGTCAAGCGAGCCCTCACCCAACCCTCTCCCGGAGGGAGAGGGCTTTCTGCTCCCTCTCCCACCGGGATAGGGCCGGGGTGAGGGTGACTGGCATACGACGCCGACTTCCGCCTAGACTACGCGCAACAAAACGACCGGGGGGAACGCGCCATGCGCATCCACAATCTTTACGCCGATGCGAACGGCGAGAGCCATTTCCGCGACATCGCGGTCGAGTGGGCCGCCCAGGGCCCCGGCGGCAAGACGTCCGAGCGGCTGCCCGCGAGCGGCATCATCTTCCGTCGCACCGCCGGCGATTACGACCTCGACTGGCACCCCGCGCCGCGCCGGCAATACATCATCAACCTCGATGGCGGCGTGCAGATCACCGCGAGCGACGGCGAGAGCCGGGTGATCGGCGCGGGCGAAGTCCTCCTGGTCGAGGACACGACCGGCAAGGGCCATCTGTCGAAGTCGATCGAGGGCAAGCTGCGCCATTCCGTCTTCGTCCCGATCGAGTGAGCCGCGTGGCGTCGACCGGCGTGGCCGGCGCGCTCCGGACCATCCAGGGTGCCGCATCGCGCAGCGGCCGGCTGCTCCGCGCGACCTTCGACGGCGGCTACCGGCCGGGCGATGCGGGGTCGGCCGACGACGTCTCGCTCACGCTCGACGGCGTGGCGGCCGGCTACGGGCGGCGCCTTGCGATCGAGGGCATCACCGGCGCGTTCGCACCCGGCTCGCTGACCGCCGTGGTGGGTCCGAACGGGGCCGGCAAGACCACGCTGCTCAACCTGCTTGCGGGGGTCACGCGGCCCCGCGCGGGCCGGTTTCAGTTGGAAGGCGCGGGGGCGCACGCGATCGGCTACATGCCCCAGGTCACGGCGATCGATCGCCAGTATCCGATCTCGGTGCTGGAATTCGCGGCACTCGGCCGCTGGCGCGGCTTCGGCGCGTTCCGCACGCCGCCCTACGAATTGCTGCCCGAAGTGACGGCGGCGCTGCGCACGGTCGGCATGCACGAACAGGCGACGGCGCGGATCGGCGAGCTGTCGCTCGGCCAGTTCCGCCGCGTGCTGTTCGCGCGCCTGATCGTGCAGCGGGCCCGGCTCGTGCTGCTCGACGAGCCGTTCGCCGCGGTCGATGCGCGCACCACGGCCGATCTGCTGACGCTGCTGCGCGCGTGGCACGAAGAGGGTCGCACCGTGATCGCGGTGCTGCATGACATCGAGCAGGTGCGCGCGAGCTTCCCGTCCACCCTGCTCCTGGCGCGGAGGGTGATCGCCTGGGGCGAGACGGAGGCGGTGCTCACCGGGGAGAACCTCGCCGCGGCCGGCTTGAGCGGCCCGACCTCCGAGCCGCGCCTGCTGCGGCTGGTGCCGGCCTGATGCGCGCGCTGCTGCTCGAGCCGTTCTGGACCTTCGGGTTCATGCGCACCGCGCTGGTCGCGTGCTTCGGCCTGGCCCTGGCGAACGCGCCGATCGGCGTGCTGCTGCTGCAGCGCCGGATGAGCCTCACCGCCGACGTCCTGTCGCACGCGGTGATGCCGGGCGCCGCCCTCGGCTTCCTGCTCGCCGGATACTCGGTGTTCGCGCTGAGCCTCGGCGGCCTCGCGGCCGGCATCCTCGTCGCCTGCCTGGCGTCGCTGACCATGCGCTACGGCGCCGACCGCGGCGAGGCGGCGCTGGCCGTCTACTACCTGCTCTCGCTGGCGGCGGGCGTACTGCTAGTGTCGCTGCACGGGAGCAACATCGACCTCATGCACGTCCTGTTCGGCACGGTGCTCGCGGTCGATGCGCGCGCGCTGGTGTTCATCGCGCTGGTCGCCTCGGTCACGCTCGTAACCATCGCGGCGATCTGGCGGCCCTTGGCGGTGGAGGGTTTCGATCCGCTGTTCCTTCACGCGATCGGCGGCGGCGGCCCGGTGTTCCGCGCGGTGTTCCTGGCCCTCGTCGTGCTTTGCCTGGTCGCCGGATTTCAGGCGTTCGGCACCCTGTTCGCGGTCGGCCCGGTGTTGTTGCCGGCAATCGCCGCGCGCTGCTGGTCGCGCGAGCTGCGCACGCAGATCCTGCTCGCCGTGCTGCTCGGCCTCGGGGCCAGCGCGACCGGGCTCCTGCTGTCATTCCACCTGAACCTGCCGTCGGGTCCGGCCATCGTGCTCGTCGGCGGCGCGATCTACGCCGTCTCGCTCGTGGCCACGCGTGTGCGGAACCCGGAACCCGCGCCGACCTGGCAGGCAGCGGGATAGGAGAACATTGGTGAGACGTCGAACGCTCCTGCGCTCTGCCCTGACACTTCCGGTGCTCGCGCGCGCCGCTTCCGCCGCCGCGCCGCCCAAAGTCGTTGCCACGTTCAGCGTGCTCGGTGACATGATCAAGCAGGTCGCCGGCAACGGTGTCGCCCTGACCGTGATTGTCGGTCCGGACGGCGATACCGAATCCTACGAGCCGACGGCGGCCGATGCCCGTGCACTCGCGCAGGCGGACCTGCTGGTGATGAATGGCCTGAACCCCGAGTTCGAGCCGTGGCTCGAGCCGTTGCTCAGGCAGGCGCAGTTCCGCGGCACGCGGCTGGTCGCGACGAACGGCGTGCGGGTGCTGAAGAAGACCGAGGAAGCGAGCGGCCACGACGTGGGTGGGGTCGAGATCGACCAGCACGCCTGGCACGATGCGGCGAACGGCGTGATCTACGCCCGCAACATCGCGGCGGGGCTCGCCCAGCTCGACCCGGCGCGCGCCGACGAATACCGGAAACGAGGCGACGCGTATGGACGCGAACTCGCCGAGCTGGACGGCTGGGCCAAGCAGCGGGCCGCCTCGGTGCCGGCGGGCAAGCGCAAGGTGATCGCCTCGCATGACGGCTTCGCCTATCTCGCGCGCGCCTACGGCATCACCATCATCGGTGCCCGCGGCTGGACCAATGACAAGGAGCCCACCGCCGCGCAGACCGCGCAGCTGATCCGCCAGATCAAGCAGGACCGCATCCGCGCGATCTTCGTCGAGAACATGAACGACCCCCGCCTGATCCAGCGCATCGCGCGCGAGACCGGCGCCGACATCGGCGGCGAGCTCTACTCCGATGCGCTGTCGAAGCCGGGCGAGGACGGCGACACCTACGTCAAGATGGTCCGTCACAACATCGACACGCTGCGCGCCGGAATGCTGAGCAACTGAGATGGCAAGTTTCTCGCCCTGGAGCGCGAGCGGATTGCTTGGCGGCGCCGGCCAGCGGCTCGCGGTCGCGGCCGGGGCGGTGGCGGCACTCTGGCTCGCCGTGCTCTGGGCCACGATGGGCGTCGCCCCGCCGCTCGCGTCGCAGTCCGGCGTCGCGTCGCCGGCGGCGAGCGAGCCGGCGGCGCCGGCGAAGCCGACCTTGCGCGCGGTGGCGGTGAGCGGCGCGGCAGCCCCTGGCGGGGGCAGTTACGGCCCGTTCGGCATCGAGCAGCAGACGGCCCCGGCGGCGGTGAACGGCGCAGGCGACGTCGCCTTCTTCGCCAAGCTGATGCGCACCGGCGCCGACGAGGCGTTGTTCCTCTCGCGCGACGGTCGGACGGCGCTGGTGGCCGCCACCGGCGGCGGTGCGCCCGGCGGCGGCACCATCACCAGCTTCACCGAGCGCCCGGCGCCGTCGCTCAACGCGTCCGGCACCGTCGCATTCGCGGCCACGATCGAGGGCGGCCGGGCGAACGAGGCGGTGCTGTCCTGGACGCGCGGCCGGCTCGCCGCGATCGCGCAGAGCGGCGCCCGCGCGCCCGGTGTGACCGGCGCCGCGTTCTTCGACTTCGGCCCGCCGGCGGTGAACGCCGCCGGGGACGTTGCCTTTCTCACAACGCTGCGTCGCGGCCGCGAGACGCTCGACGCGGTGTACGCGACCGGCAAGGGACAGCTCATGAAGATCGCCGCCGCGGGCGACCCGGCGCCCGGCGGCGGCGTGTTCTCGGCATTCGCGCCGCCCGTCATCAACAAGAACGGCGTTATCGCGTTCGGTGCGCTGGTCGAGGGCGGCGCGACCACCGGAGGCATCTATCTCGCGGACGCCGGGGCGTTGCGGCTGGCGGTCGGCGCGGGCGACCGGGCGCCGGGGGGCGGGGTGTTCACGCGCCTCTCCGAGCGCCTCGGCCTCGACGATGCCGGCCGGGTCGCCTTCGGTGCATTCCTCGGCCAAGGCGGCCCGCGCTCAGGTATTTTCATTACCACCGAGAAAGGCGTGCAAGCAGTCGCCCTGCTCGGTGCGCCGGCGCCTAGCGGCGGCGCGTTCGCATCCTTCGGCGACAGCCCCGCACTGGCACCGGATGGCGGCCTCGCCTTCATCGCCTCGGTCGATGGCGGCGTCGGCACGACGGGCGTGTTCGCGTACGGGTCGGAGGGCCTGGCGCGGATCGCCGGGCCGGGCGACACGTTGGCCGACGGCCGGCGGATCACGGGCTTCCCGCTAAACCCCTCGGTTTCAGCGGGGCCGAACGGGCGGGTGGCGTTCCAGGCCCTTCTGGGCAGCGGCGAGGAGCCGGTGGATGCGATCGTGGCGCTGGCGCCGGCGTCGCGATGAGCGTTCCGGGCAGGACATCAGGCGGACGCTGAACCCGCACCGAGCGGGCTAGCTTGGCGGGTGGCGGATCGTGCTCCAGGTTGCGACCGTTGGTGGACGATGTTAGTTTAACTATCCAAATTGTTAGGATGAGTGCCCGTGAGTTGGCAAGATCAGGGTCGGCAGGAGCACGGGTGGTTCGGCAGCGGCACAGCTTCTCAGCAACCCAACACAGCCGCTGGGGACCGCAAGCTGTTCGGGCCCGGAGGTGCGAGCCAACGTATCGGGGCGATCGCTTATGGCGCGCTCGCCGCTCTCCCACGGACGTTGCGCGGGCGAGCGGCAACGCAGCTCGATGCGGGCACGGTGTCACGGCTGACCGAACTCATGACCGCTTGGATCCAGGGCGCCAAACTCGACGAAGCAAGTTTTGCCGAGAAATTCTTCGGCCGCGCGGCTGATGACGCGATCGTTGCAAAACTCCGCAGCGCCGCCCAGAGCGCCGATATGGGCAAGAGCCACGCTGAGTTGCGCGCCGCCGCCGGCCAGCTTGCTGATGCCATGCAGGCCATTGGCATCGATCGGTGGAAACGCTTTCTGGCTGATGCGCAGGCCCGCCCCCGTGAGCCGGCAACAGTGGTGGCGGTTGAACAAAGCCGCCGGCCTCCTGACCTTGCCGGCGACGCGATCCGTCCGGTCTACCCGTTGGAGGGATTGCTGACGATCTTGGCTGGAGGCGCTACCGCAGGCGTGGCGGGTGCGGTCCGAGCAGCAGGCCTCGCCGGCCTGAGACAGATCACGCCGCGCGGGCTTGCCGGCGCTCCGGAACCATCGACATCTCCGGTACAAAGCCGCCCGATCACCACCGAAGTCCTCCCAGGCAAGCAGGGGAAGCATATCGCTGGTTCAAGCAACTTCAATCCTACGCGCGGGACTTTGACGGGTGATCCCAAAGCGCTGCTGAAGAAATTCGCTGGTCGAGGCGAACAGGTCGGCCGAATTCCTGTTGGGCACCCGGGTTCAAAAGAAAGGTTCGACGCCGGGGAAACGATTGGGATCTGGCGAACGAGAACGGAATGTCGGCATCCACGAGTCGAGGTATGATACACTACAGCAAGAATGGCGCGCACATCGTGCCGGCCGCCCCGAGGAGTTTGCGAAAGTGACGGAACACGAACACCTCCTTCACAGTGTGTGCGTCTTCGCGAAACGCGCTTTGGGGGGCCAAACCCCGACAAACCTGCGCGCGTACTCCTTTGCCATCGACTACAAGGAAGGTCGCATTCTCCTCCGCGCCCATTTCGCCAATCCGCCTTCCGAGGACGATCTGGAGGACATATCGATCGTGGAAACGGAAATTGATGGCGATTTCCTGGATCGGTTTGTCGGAGAGACCGACGTAGAAATCGCGCGTCCCGGTCAGCCGTTGTCGTTTCTGTCGGGCGGCATTGCCTACCTGCGCGACGGCGAACCCGGAACCTGCTGCTCGTGACCGTTTTCGCACAGCGGCTCGTCGCAAACGGGCCGCTTGCATGAGCGGCCCGGGAACCCAAACCGGTTGCCAATCTCGGAGACGTTATGCGAACGGCGGAAACGTGAGTGGGCGTGGCGTTATTCCTGTGTGAGCATATCGCATCACCTCCCAGGAATGAGCCGCCATGTGGCCTCAACGCACGCGTGCCGCGCTCGCGCGGATTGCCCTCTCGCTCGCAATCGTCGCCGTCGCCGGTGCCGCGCGCGCGCAATCGGTGGACTTGGTGGCTGCCGGCAGCCTGAATCTGGCACTCTCGCAAGTTGCCGACGCATTCACCGCCAAGACCGGCGTCAAGGTGACACAGACCTACATGCCGTCGGGCACGCTGCGACAACAGATCGAGGGCGGACTCCGGCCGGACGTCTTCGCGAGCGCCGACACGGCCAACCCTCAAACCCTGGAGCAGGAAGGATTGGCCGGCCCGGTGTGGGTCTTCGCGAGAAACCAGGTCGTCGCCGTCGTCCGCTCCGGCTTCGGCCAGACGGTGGGCCAGTCCAATCTTCTGGGTGTGCTGCTGGATGCCTCCACACGGATCGGCGCCTCCACGCCGGTCGCCGATCCTCTCGGCGACTACACGCAGGAGATATTCCAGAAGGCCGATGCCATCGTTCCGGGTGCTACGGCGACATTGGAAGGCAAGGCCGACGAATTGGTGGCGAACCCGAGCGCACCCCCGGTCCCGGCCGGAACCAACAGCCTCATTTACTTTCTCAACACGACGCAGACTGTCGATGTTTTCATCACTTATGTAACGGCTGCGGTCTCGGCACGCGGGCTCGATCCCACGCTGCGGATCGTTCTCCTGCCACGGGAGCTATCGGTCCCGGCACCATTCGGCCTGACGGTGTTAGACAACGCATCGCCAGATGGCCAGCGGTTCGCGGACTATATCTTGTCTCCGCAAGGACAGCGGATCCTGGCGAGCTACGGATTTATTCCCTCGAATCGCTCGCGGGACCGCCACCAATTTCCAGAAGATTTTTGGTAGGTTCGTTTCGGAACCACAGCTATCAAATCCACCGCCGGACCGTTGCTAGATAGGCGCGATACGCAGCCCCGAACTTGGCTTCCAAATACCGTTCTTCGCGCCCGATTACGCCGTAGCGCACCACGGTGAGCACCGGGGGAAGCAGAAACAGCGCGACCGCGCTGTCCGCGAACAGCGCCAGGCCCGTATAGATCAGCGACATGGCGACGTACAGCGGGTTGCGGGTCAAGCGATACACCCCGCTCGTGACCAGCGTCGTCGAGGGGTGCCACGGCTCGACCGGCGTGCCCGCGCGACGGAACCGCCCCAAGGCCGCTGCCGAAAGCGCGGCGGCGGCGAACAGCAGGCCGCCGCCGAGAGCGACGCGGCTTCGGCGCGGCAGCCCAGTGCGCGCGGCCGGAACGACGTGCTGGATAGCCAGTCCGAGCAGCAGCATGCCAGCGAACAGCAGCGGCGGCGGCGCGATCACGCCCGGAATGTCGCCTCGTTTGCGCGCCATCAGTTGATGTCGCTCGGCGGGTAGATCACGAACGCATTGGCCGGCGTGACGAGGCGATGCTGGGTTGTCGTCAGTGCTGCCACCGGCCGGCGCGCGGCGAGGTTCATCGCCAGCGGTAGGATGTCGTAGCCGTAGCGGTCGAGGAAGAAGCCGACCGAGCCCAGCAGGATGCTGCCGCGATTGACCGGGTCGAGCTCCCGCTTGTCGGACGCGTTGCCGTGCACGGAGTGGTCGCACCCCTGCCCGACGACCACCACGTCGGCGCTACGGTTCGCCCCACCCACGGCGGCCTTGGCGGCGAGCGCGGTCGCATCGTCGAGCGCGGCCACCAGGACCTTCTGACCCGCATGGGCGCCGAGGAACGTCCGCAGCAGCGCCTCCGCTTTCTGCGGATTGCCCTGGGTGTCGAGCCGCGCGGGGTCGGCGGCAGGCTTGAGCGAGGCCGCGATCGCCCGCGCCCGCTCGGCCAGTCGCCCGGCGGGGTCGTTCGGCGGTCCGATGATGACGGCCAGCACGCTCCGATCCGGCCAGTTCGCCGCCGCGTGGCGGGCCAATGCCTCGCCGGCGATGCGGCCCGCCGCCGCATTGTCGGCCGCGTAGAGCGGCGCGCCCGCCATCGGCTGGCCGACCGCGAGCGCCGGGATCTCCGCGCCGGCGAGCACGTGGCCGACGTCGCCGTTCACCGACTCATCCCAGCCGTACTGGATGAAAACGTCGGCCTCGCGCGCGACGGCATCGCGCGCGTTGGCGAGCGCCGTCGCGCGGTCGAGCGCGTTGTCGTAGAAAATGAGATCGATCGGCTTGCGCCGGGCGGCGAGGGAAAAACTTTCGCGCACGTCGGCGCCGGTGAAGCCGGTCCCCTCGATGCGCGTCCCGGGATCGTCGGCGACGTTGGCGAACGCCACGACCTGAGGTCGGCTCTCCTCCGCCCGGGCGCGCGCCAGGGGTGCTGCGGCCGCCAGCGCGAGCAGGCGCCGGCGGCTCGGCATCATGCTCAGCGGATCGCCTCGATGCCGACGAAGTTGCCCGTCAGGCCGACCGCCTTGGGCACGCTCATGTTGACGAAGAATGTCGCCCGTCCGGTAGCCTGCGCCTCGGCGGCGATGTCGTCGGTCTTGACGTTCTCGATGATGTGAATGCCGTTATCGGTCAGCAGCGTCTGGTGCACCGGAAAGATGATGTCCGGATCCTCGCCGGGGATCACCTCGACCGCCCAGGTGTCGGCGCCCACCGCGATCACCTTCTGCGACGCAAGCCACTTCGCCGCATCGACGCCGAGGCCGGGCTCGCCCTTGTTGTAGAGCGCGTTCTGCGCCGGGTACTGCTCGAACAGATCGACCCAGCCGGTGTGCAGGAACACCATATCGCCTTCACGCAGAGTGACGTTGTGCATCTTGAGCCCGGCTTCGAGGTCGGCCTGGGTGATCACCGTGCCCAAGTCGAGGCAGGGCTTGCGGCAGGTCGCGTTGGTCCTGAGCTTGTTCGCCTGCTGGAACACCCGCACCAGGTCGATGATCACGCCGCGCGTCGCGAAGCTTTTCAGGTGTTCGAGTCCGAGCCGCGTCATGTTGTTCTGGGTGATGTATTTACCCATCGCATTCTGGTTGTAGTAGCAGTCGCCGCGGCCGAAATGGCCGAGCCCGTCGAGATGGGTTCCGACATGGCTTTGGCTCAGCCAGGTGTCCTCGAGGAACGTCGCGTTGTTCTTGCCGTAGGCGGCACCGGGCGCCAGCGACGTGGCGGTCAGCACCGTCTTGGTGAAGCGGGTGCCGAACAGCGGCACGCCGTCCACCAGCGGATGGGTCATGCTGATCACCTTGCCGTCCTGGATCTCCGCGGCCGCCGCCTTGGTCACGGCCGGGGTCACGCGGTTGGTGGCGCCGGTCTGGTCGTCCGGCCCGAACGGAGAGGCGGGAACGATCTTGGAACAGTCGCTCTGCGCGTGCGCGCTCGCCATGCACCCGGCGAAGCCGAGGCAGACGAGCCCAGCCACAAGCATCTTTCGCATGATTTCCTCCGGAACCGATGTCGCTTGGTTTTTGCGCGACGATTGAGATTGGTGGGCGGCAGCTCGCCTGTGACTGCCTCCGTTACCGGCGACCTCACAGGTTTGTACCCTAAGCGCGCGGCAGCGTAACGTCCAGCGCCTACATGCGCTCAGGATCCGTTCGGCTCGTGCAGGAACCTGTCGACCAGCCGGTCCGCCCGCTCCCGCGAGGACCAGCGCGCGGCCTGCTGATAGTTGCGGCTGGCCGAGCCGAGATAGAACCGCTCATACTGCTCGTTGCGGCTGCCGAGCGCGCTGCCCACGAAGTCCCATGCGAGACGGAAGATGCGGGCGCGTTCCTCGGCGGAAACGTCGTGCGCGCCACGCAGGTAGTGGCCGATCAGGGGCTTGAGGATCGGGTCCTCCAGCAGCTTGCGGGTCGGGGCGGCAAGCAGATTGTGCGACCCGAGCAGACGGATGATCTCGTTCACCCGCGGAAACCACTTGGGCAACGTCGCGCGCAACGCGTGCAGCGGGCCGACCGCGGGGAACCAGACCCCGCACGGATACTCGCGCGCCTCGGTCTCGGCGGCGAGGATGGCGGCGCGGGTGAACTCGGCGTAGCTCCAGAGCTCGCCCAGCATCTCGGTGTTCTGCGGCGATGCCGAGCCCGTCACCTCGACCATGCGGTGCGCCAGGCCCCAGGCGAACTCCAGCTTGGTCTGCGCCCGGATCATCGTCTGCTGCATCATGTTGGGCGGCCAGCTCGACGCCATGACGGTGTTGTACGCCTCGCGGTTGGCGTCGACGAACAGCCGGTCGCGCGGCACCTCCACATCGTCGAAGATCACGAACGCGTCCTGCTCGTCGAAGCGCGCCGAAAGCGGATGATCGAACAGGTCGTACGGCGACGCGCAGCTGTCCCGGCACAGGAATTTCAGGCCCGGCGTGCCCATCGGGATGCTGAACGAGAGCCCGTAGGCGTCCGCGCCCTCCGGCAGCGGCCAAGACGGGTACACCGCGATGTCGTCGGCGAACGGCGCCAGGGTCGCCAGGATGCGCGCGCCGCGCACGACGATGCCGTGCGCCGTGTCGCACACCTTGCGCAGCGCGACGTCGTTGCCGGGCTTGGGCGCGTCGCCCTGCGAGCGGTCCACCGTGGGATGGATGATGGTGTGGGTCAGCGACAGATCGCGCCGCGCCATCTCCTTCTGATAGGCCACGAGGTTCGCCGCACCCTGCTCGTTGCCGCCCGTCGACCACTCGTCCGGACGGCCGGCGAAGCCGGCGAAGGTAACGTTCATGTAATCCGGCGTGCGGCCCATCAGCCCGACCGTGAGCTCCGAGATGCGCTCCAGGCAGGCGTGCCGGCGGCGCAGATCCTCGCGCGAGCGCGGGATCAGGTGGCTGACGTTGATGTCCTCGCCGGTCTCGGGGTCGGGCATGAGGCAGACGCCGGCCGCCTCGTGCTGCAGGTCGAACACGGCGGCGACCGCCTGCGCGCCGCCGGCGAAGGCCGGGTGCTCGATGACGTCCTCGACCTTCTCGTCGCCCACCCAGATGTCGCGCGGCGTTCGCAGCCCGCGCAGAAACTCCGCCCCCGTGCGTGCCGGCATGGCACATCCCCCCTGGTTCCGCGCCGATCATGGAGCGGCAGGCCGGCGGGGCGCAACGCGGTTGCGCAGGCCCCTGCGACGCCGATACTGTCTGTTCATAAACAACGAGGAGCGTTCGCATGGCAAACACAGCGGTCACGCCGTCCGGCCTCAACCACCTCGTGCTGAACGTCCGCGACCTAGAGGAAAGTCACCGTTTCTGGACCGAGGTCGTCGGGTTCAAGCAGGTGGGCGAGCTCAAGGTCAGCCCGACCCGGCCCAACCCGCCCAAGATGCGCTTCTACAGTGGCGACCATGACGGCAGCATGAACCATCACGACGTGGCGCTGGTGGAGAACAAGGAGCTGCCGGCGCCCCCGGCCGACTGGGCGATGTTCGGCGCGCCGTGCGCGATCAACCATATCGCCGTCACCTTCCCGAGCCGCGAGGCTTGGCTCGGCCATCTCGCCTACCTCCAGGAGCGCGGCGTCAAGTTCAACCGTCGGGTCGATCACGGCATGACGCACAGCCTGTACATCAACGACCCGAACGGCTACGGGGTCGAACTGCTGTACGAGCTGCCGCGCGAGGTGTGGGAGGGCGACATCGACGGCGCGCTGAACTACGCCCGCACGGTGCCGACCGAGGGCGCCGAGGCGCTGGCCGACGATCTCGAGGGCGCGCCGGTGTTTCGGCGGGCCGAGACCGCGGCGGAGTAGCCCGCCCTCACCCCGGCCCTCTCCCGATGGGCGAGGGTTGGGTGAGGGTCTTCAGCCCCGCCAAACCTCCGCCGCCATCCTGTCCGCCTCCTCAGGCGCCGCCGCGCGCCCCAGCGCCAGCAAGGCCAGCGCGACCGTCCCCAGCACGGTATCCTCGCCCAGCCGCGTCTCCCGCCGCCATAGCGCCGGCAGCAGCGCGGGGTCGCTCTCCCGCGCCGGCCGCTCGCCCGCCCACCCGGGCAGCTCCAGCACCGAGCGCGCCGCCCCGTCCCACAAATGCGCCGCCAGCGGCTTGACCGGACTGCGCTCGGCCTCGCCGCCGCCGCCCTTGAGCACCAGCAGGCGGGGCCGCCCGAGCCGCTCCGCCACGCCGAGATGCACGTCGATATACGGCGGATGGAACACCCCATCGACGCCGGACGCGGCCGCCGCCGGGTCGAGCAGCCGCGCCACCGTGTTCACCGGCGAGCGCAGCCCGAACAGCGCCCGCAACCCGAGCAGCCGCTGCATCGCCGGCGACAGCACCGCGAGCGGCAGGTAGGCGAACCGATCCCGCTCCAACCGCAGCGCCGCGTCCGCGAGGCTCGACGCGGGCGAGAGCCCGAGCGCGGCGAGCGCCCCCGGCACGCCGACGCCGGCGGAAAACTCGTTCGTGCCGTGCATCAGCACGCGCACGCCCGCCCGCGCCAGGGCGAGTGCCGCCAGCAGGAACCACGGCAGCCCGCGCGTGCGGCCGGCGCCGTAGGAGGGCCAGTCGAGATCGGCGGCGCCGTCGATCCGGCCGGCGAACGCGGCCCGCGCCGCCTCGACCAGCCCGGTGATCTCCTCGGCGTCCTCGCCCCGGTAGCGCAGCAGCATGAGGAAGGCGCCGACCTGATGCGGGTCGGGCTCGCCGCCCAGCACCATGCCGAACGCCGCGCGGGCTTCACCGCGCGAGAGCGCGCGCGACCGGCCGGGCCCGCGCCCCAGGGTGGCGACGAACGGCGCGAAGCGGTCCGCGGCCTCCGTGCTCACCCGGCTACAGCCCGGCGAACAGGGCGGTCGACAGATAGCGTTCGGCGAAGGAGGCGGCGATGCCGACGATCAGCTTGCCCGCGTTCGCGGGATCCCGCGCCAGCTCCAGCGCCGCGTGCAGCACGGCCCCCGAGGAGATGCCGATCGGCAGACCCTCGACGGCGGCGCAACGGCGTGCCGCGGCGATCGACTCGCGCTCCGTCACCCGCATCACCGCGTCGAGACTGTCGAGGTCCAGGACCTTCGGCTTGAACCCGGCGCCGATGCCCTGGATCGCGTGCGGCCCCGGCTCGTCGCCCGACAGCACCGCGCTCTCGGCCGGCTCGATGCCGACGACGCGCATTCCCGGCCGGCGCGGCTTGAGCCGGCGCGCGATGCCGGTCAGCGTGCCGCCGGTGCCGACGCCGGCCAGCACCACATCGACGCGGCCGTCGGTGTCGGTCCAGATCTCCTCGGCCGTCGTGGCGGCATGGATGTCGGGATTGGCCTCGTTGTCGAACTGCCGGGCCATCCAGGCGCCCGGCGTGCGGGCGACGATCGCCTCGGCGCGCGTGATGGCCCCGGCCATGCCCTGCCGCGCCGGCGTCTGCTCGACCGTCGCCCCCATCAGCCGCAGCATCTTGCGCCGCTCGATCGAGGCGCCGTCCGGCATCACCACGATCAGGTCGTAGCCCTTCGCCGCGGCGACGAAGGCGAGCGCGATCCCGGTGTTGCCGGAGGTCGGCTCGACCAAGGTGGTCATGCCGGGCTTGATCTCCCCCGCCCGCTCGGCCGCGTCCACCATCGCCAGCCCGATCCGGTCCTTCACCGAACCCAGCGGGTTGAAGAACTCGAGCTTGAGGACGAGGTCGCCTTGCAGGCCGTCGGCCTCGGTCAGCCGGGGCAGCCGCACCAGCGGCGTGGCACCGATGGTCTCCAGGATGCTGCCGAATATGCGACCCCGCGCGGGCGCGGGAGATGTCTCGGCGGCAGGACGGCGATGGGCGGATGTGGCACTCATGATGACGCGGGCGGCTCCTTCTGGCCGCGACTATCCCCTTCCGCATGGCGGAAAACCAGCCTCATTCACGTAATCTCATCGTAAGTCAGATCGCGAAGGTGATCGGCTCCGACGCCGGACGGCGTAGCCCGGCGGCGGCGGCGCGCCGCAGCAGATCGTCCAAGGTCAGGTCTTGCAGCCGCGCCCGCAGCAGCGTGTCGAGCTCGGCCCAGAACGGGTCCACGACCGCGGTCTGCAGCTTGCCGGCCGGGCCGTGCGCGGGCTGCTCGTCATCCTCGGCGAGGCTCACGGCCACGATCTCGGCGAGCCTGATGTCGCGCTGCGGCCGACCGAGCCGGTAGCCGCCGCGAGGCCCGCGAACACTGTCCAGCAGCCCGGCCCGCGAGAGCGACTGCAACAGCGGCTCCATGCCGCGCCGTGCCAGGGCGAGCCGTTCCGCGATGTCCGCCGCGCTCACCGTGCCGGCTCTGCCGGCATGAAAGGCGATGTCGAGCATGATCGAGACGGCCGTGATGGCCCGATCGCGGCGGACGATCATTCTGCACTCCTGCAAGCCCGGACTCCTGCAAGCCCGGTCGGGCGACCGAGCCGGGCGCAGACTCGGGTCGCGCGTCCCGGCTGCGATTATCCCGGTACTACCGAGGTTGGTCCTGTTAACGGACGCAGTTCAAGCCGCCTCCCGCCGATTTTGTCCTTGCATGACGGGCCGCCGATCGACGGGCGCGGGATACAGGACCGGGGCGTCCGTGCGCCCACGCAGGTCGGGCAGCAGCGCATGCGATGCCCAGGCATCCGCGACCACCACTTCGTCGATCGTCGCGCCGTGCTGCTCCAGCCACGCCCACAACCCCGATGCCGCTCCGCCGCCGAGCACGTCGACCCCGCGCTGGCGCAGGGCTTCCGGCCCGCTCGGGTCGCTGACCCACAGCTTGACCATCGCGCCCCCGGCGACGAGCGCCGCGGCTAGCTCGCCGCCGGAAGCCAGGGTCTCCGCCAGCACCAGCGCCAGGCGCCGGTGCCGCCCGCGCTCGCGCGCGCGTAGCACCTGCTCGCCACGCGGATAGTTCTCGGCGGCAAGCACCGCGGACCATCGCGCGACGAGTTTTTGCCGATTGATCTCGTTGAACCGCTTGATGCCGCGCGTCGGGTCCGTGCCGTTCGAGATGCCCTCGAAATGCACCACCCGGGAGAGCGGCTGGTAGAGCACCTTGAACCCCGCGGCGCGCAGGCGGAACGCGAGGTCCGCATCCTCGCAATAAGCCGGGGCGAAAGCCTCGTCGAAGCCGCCCAGCTCGGCGAACAGATCGCGCCGCACCAGCAGCGACGCCCCCGAAACGTAGTCGACCTCGCGCACGTAATTGTATTTCGGCTTGTCGGGGTCGTCACCGTGCCCGAAGTTCCAGCCGGTGCAGTCCTGCCAGACGACGCCGCCGGCTTCCTGCAGCTGCCCACCGGGGAACAGCAGCATCGACCCGACCGCGCCGGCGTCCGGCCGGGCCGCCATCAGCGCGACCATCGGGTCGAGCCATCCGGCCTGCACTTGCGTATCGTTGTTGAGGAACAGCACCAAGCTGCCCGCCGCCGCACGGGCCGCCGCATTGCAGCTGCGGAGGAAGCCGAGATTGGTCTCGTTGGTAACCAGCCGGATGCCGCGCACGCGCGCCAGCGCCGCGGTCGCCGGGTCGGCCGAGGCGTCATCGACCACGATCACCTCCATCGGCGTCGCCGGCAGATGGCGCGCCATCGCGGCGAGGCAGCCGAGCGTATATTCGACCTTGCCGAACGTGGGGATGATGACGGAGACGACTGGCGCACCGCTCAGCGATGGAAAGCTGATGTCCTCGGGGCGAGGCGCCGTTGCCATCCCGAACTCGGATGCCGGAGCCGTTGGGGGCGTCTCGTCCGTCGAGCGAGCACGAGGAGCAAGCGTCTGCGCCGACTGCCACGCCTGCCGATAGCGCTCGACAGTGCGTCGCAGCGGACCAGCTACGCGCCGGAACGCGCCGGCGCGCAATGTCTCCAGTTTCGCTCGCACCGTTTCCAACGCCGCCGCTGCCCCCCCATACTCGCGGTCTTGCGGTTCGCGCGCATCCGTCAGTGCCGACCCTGATGCGTCCACCTTGCATCGGAGGCGCCGAAGATGGCCGAGGTTCTCCGCATAGGCCCGCTCGAGTCCAGCACCCACTTTCGCGAATGATGCCGCGCCGTCAAGGCCGGCCTCCGCTTCCCACGCCTTGATCCGATCCACCATGTCGTACACTGCGCGCAGCACCGCGACCGCCGCCGGGTAGTCGCTCCCGCTGGATCGCTTCGTCGCCGCCATCCAGTGATCGAGCCGCGCATGGGCGAAACCGATCAGGTCCGGCTCGTCGTGCGGCGCGTGGTCGCGGTCAGGGCGGGACGTGTAGCGGTTGGTCTTGGCGATCCACTCCGCCGTGTCGCGGTGCGACAGATGGTGGATGCAGGCCCCGGTCTCGACCGGCACCTCGAAGCGACGCTCGCTGAGCTGCACCAGACCCGCATGAACAGTGTCGCGGAACGAAACCGCCGTGCGGCGGAACAGCCGCGCGTGGGCCTCCGGCCAGTAGTACGCGTGTTCGTCATGCCGCCCCAGGATGTAGTGGCGCAGCGGAATGACGTAGATGTCGGCGCGCGGCGCGTGCAACTCGGCGTCGATGAAGGCGACGGCCTCGGGGCTGAGGCACTCGTCATCGTCGAGATACAGCACCCACTCGTGCGAGCACTGGGCCAGCGCGAAGCCGCGGGTCTCTTCCACGGTGGGCGACCAGGGAACCGTCAGCACGCGGTCGGCCAGCGCCTCGGCGACCGCCACGCTGTCGTCGGTCGAGGACTTGTCCACCACCACGATCTCGTCGGCGAAAGCCAGCGCCGAGAGGCAGGTGCGCAGCAGCGGCGAGCGATTATACGAGACGACGAAGACGCTCAGCTTCTCGCGCGGCCCGCGCTCATCGTTCGCGTACTCCGCTGCCTCGGCCTGCGGCCCAGCCCACATCCGCGCCTCCTTGCCGTTGCGATGGCGTCTGCGAGCGGGATGGAGGCACGCCACGGGTTAACCGGTCGTTTACGCGGCGATTGACACCGCCGGCCTGGCCCACCCAGAATCCGCTCATGCGCCTGCAGGACATCGCCCAGGTCATCCGCAGCAAGAACGCCGGGCCGCGCAAGCTGACGCTCGACATCATGTTCGCCGACGCGGCCGATTACCGCCGGGTGGCGGACTCGGGCGCACTTACTCCGGCGCGCGTCGCCGCGCTCTACGGCCTGCCGGCGCAGCAGGTTGCGGTGATCCCCTACCCGCTCGGCCGGGCAATCAAGATCACCATGCCGCGCCGGCTCACCTCCGGCGATCCGGGCGACCGCGACGTCTACGGCGCGCAGCAGCACACGCCGCTTCTGGGTATCGAGATACCGGGTATCGAGATACCGGGTATCGAGATACTGGGTATCGAGATACTGGGCATCGAGGTATGAGCGCCCGCCGCAGCATCCGCCTGCTCGGGGCCTCCGGACAGCTCGGCTACGGCATCCCCACCGCCGCCTTCGAGGCCGGTCTCGCCCGCGCGCCCGACCTGATCGGCTGCGACATGGGCTCGACCGACATCGGGCCGAGCTATCTCGGGCGCGGCGAGATGGCGACCGCGCCCGGCGCGACGCGGCGCGACCTGCGCAAGGTGCTGCTCGGCGCGCGCGGCAACGGCATCCCGCTGGTCATCGGCTCGGCCGGGTCGGCGGGTGCGGCGCCGCATCTGGAGGCGACGCTCGCGATGGTGCGCGACATCGCGCGCGAGGAGGGGTTGCGTTTCCGTCTCGCCGTGCTGCGCGCCGACATCCCCAAACCGCTCCTGCACGCCGCATTGCGCGCCGGCGAGGTTCGCTCGTTCGACTTGTCACCCGATCTCACCGCCGCCGATGTCGACGCCGCCAGCCACATCGTCGCCCAGATGGGCACCAGCGCCATCCAGCGCGCGCTCGCCGCCGAGGCGGACGTGGTCATCGCCGGCCGCGCGTGCGACACCGCGATCTTCGCCGCGCTGCCCGCGATGCGCGGGTTTCCCATGGGCCTCGCCGTCCACATGGCGAAGATCATCGAATGCGCCTCGCTGTGCTGCATGCCCGGCGGCCGCGATTCCATCCTGGCGACGCTCGACGCGGACGGGTTCGAGCTCGAAAGCATGGCGCCGCAGCGCAGCGCCACACCCGTCTCGGTCGCCGCGCACAGCCTCTACGAGCAGGGCGACCCGTACACCGTCGCCGAACCCGAGGGCCGGCTCGATCTGCGCGAGGCGCGCTACGAGGCGATCGACGGCCGCCGCACGCGCGTGACCGGCGCGGTGTGGCACGAGGCCGCCGAGCCCTGGGTGAAACTCGAAGGGGCGTGCCTCGTCGGTGAACGAGCGGTCCTGCTCGCCGGCTCCGCCGATCCCCGTTTCATCGCGCGGATCGAGACGACCTTGGCCGAAGTCGCCGAGGTGGTGCGGGAGCTGGTGTGCGAGAACACGCCCAAGGACTACGACCTGTTCTTCCGCGTCTACGGCGCCAACGGGGTCCGTGCGTCGGTCCCGCCGGGCGAGGCGTTGCCCGGCGAGATCTTCATCATGGGCGAGTGCATCGCGCCGACCCGCGCCCGCGCCGCCGAGGTCGTGCGCACCACGAAGCAGTACCTGCTGCACCACGGCTATCCCGGCCGCCAGTCCACCGCCGGCAATCTCGCCTTCCCGTTCACCCCGCCGGAAGTGTCGATCGGACCGGCGTATCGTTTCAACATCTACCACCTGATGCGCGCACGCGATCTGGAGGCGTTGTTTCCGCTGGAGATCGAGACGCTGTAAGAACCCTCACCCCGACCCTCTCCCGGAGCGAGAGGGAGTAGACTAAGCCCTCTCCCCTCGGGAGAGGGTTGGGTGAGGGCCTGGTCTCGCCACGGAAAGGGGAAACAACCATGATTGATGCCATCCTCAAGGACGCCACCACTTCCGGCCGGATCGCCGGCGCCGTCGCGCTCGCCGCCGACGCGGACGGCGTCATCTACCAGGGCGCGTTCGGCGAACGGATGCTCGGTGGCGGGGTGCCGATGACCCTCGACACCGTGTTCCACATCGCCTCGATGACCAAGGCAATCACCGCCGCCGCCGCGATGCAACTGGTCGAGCAAGGCAAGCTCACCCTCGACGAGCCACTCGGTCGCTTCGCCCCGCAGCTGGCTGAACCCAAGGTGCTGGAAGGCTTCGATGCGGACGGGACGCCCCGCCTGCGCCCGGCGAGGCGACCGATCACGTTGCGGCATCTGATGACCCACACCGCCGGCTTCACCTACGACATTTGGAACGCCGACATGAACCGCTACCAGCGGATCACCGGCACGCCGAGTACCCGCACCGGCCGGCTCGCCGGGCTTGATCAGCCTCTGGTGTTCGACCCCGGCGAGCGCTGGGAATACGGCATCAACATCGACTGGATCGGTCGCATCGTGGAAGCGATCAGCGGCGAGGACCTCAACGCCTACATGACGCGCCATATCTTCACGCCGCTGGGGATGCGGGACACCAGCTTCACGCCGACCGACGAGCAGGCTTCGCGCGGAGTCGGGACGCACCAACGCCAGGCAGACGGCACGCTCACCGCACAGCCGTTCCAGAAGCCGAGCTTCCCCGAGTTCTTTCCGGGCGGCGGCGGCCTCGTCTCCACCGGCCCCGACTACTTGGCGTTCCTGCGCATGCTGCTTGCCGGCGGCCAGGGCGTGCTGAAGCCCGAAACCGTCGCGCTGATGGCGCAGAACCAGATGGGCGAGCTCGACGTCCGCCCGATGCGCACCGCGGAGGCCGCCTACTCTTTCGATTGCGAGCTGTTTCCCGGCATGGTGAAGAAATGGGGCCTGAGCTTCCTCATCAACACGGAGAACGCGCCGACGGGCCGCAGCGCCGGCAGCCTCGCCTGGGCCGGGATTCGCAACACGTATTACTGGCTCGATCCGAGGAAGCGGGCCGCCGGCGTGCTGCTGACCCAGAGCCTACCCTTCGCCGACCCGATCGTGCTCGGCTTGCTCGACGCGTTCGAGACCGAAATCTACGCGGCGCTCGACTAACCCTCACCCAACCCTCTCCCGGAGGGAGAGGGCTTTTTCTGCTCCCTCTCCCTCCGGGAGAGGGCCGGGGTGAGGGCCATGTGCTGTATGATCGCTACAAATCCAGCAACGCCTGCGCGCAGGCGTCCAGGATGGCGTCGGTGTCGATCCCGTATTCGCGATACAGGTCGGGGATATCCCCGCTCTGACCGAACCGGTCGGGCCCGAGCGGGATCACGCGCTGGCCGCGCACCGCCCCCAGCCAGGCGTGGCTCGCCGGGTGGCCGTCGAGCACGGTGACCAGCGCCGCCCCTGGCGCAAGCGGCGTCAGGACACGCTCGACATGCGAGAGCGCACCCCGCTCGCCCGCCCGCCTCCGACGCAACGCCGCCGTCCAGCCGGCGTGCAGCCGGTCCGGGCTGGTAATGGCGAGCAGCCCCGCACCCGGCTCCTCCGTGCGCAGCTCGGCAAACGCCGCCTCCGCCTCGGGCGCGACCGGCCCTTGGTAGGCAACGGCGATCCGGCCGCCTTGCGCAGGCGGCGCGATCCAGTGCGCGCCGGCGATCACCGCCTCCGGATCCAGCTTCCGTCGCGGCTGATCGAGCTGCCGCGTCGATAGCCGCAACCACACCGCCGAGCCGTCCGGCTGTTGCATGTGATGGAAGGCGTGCCGCAGCAAAATCGCCAGTTCATCCACGTGCGTGGGTTCGAAACTCGCGAGCCGGTCCGCCGCCATGCCGATCAGCGGCGTGTTGATCGATTGGTGCTGTCCCCCCTCGGGCGCCAGGGTAAGCCCCGACGGTGTCGAGACCAGCAGGAAGCGGGCGTCCTGGTAACAGGCGTAGATCAGCGCATCGAGGCCACGGTTGACGAACGGATCGTAGACCGTGCCGACGGGCAGCAGCCGCGCCCCGTCGAGCCCCGGCGTCAGCCCGGCGGCGCCCAGCAGCAAGAACAGGTTCTGCTCGGCAATGCCGAGCTCGATGTGCTGACCCTTCGGGCTCATGCCCCAGCGTTGCGCGCTCGCGAGCTTGGCGTCGCGGAACACGTCGTTGCGCGTGTGACGATCAAAAATGCCGCGCCGGTTGACCCACGGGCCGAGATTGGTGGAGACGGTCACGTCCGGGCTGGTGGTGACGATGTGCTCGGCCAGCTCCTTGTACGGCCCCTGGCCGCGGCCGATCTCGGCCAGGATGTCGCCGAAGCCCGCCTGCGTGGACATCCGCCGCCCCTCCGTCTTGGGGGCGGGCAGGGCAGGGGGGATCGCCACCAGCGGCGCTTTCAGCCGGCGGCCTTCGGGGGTAAGCTTAGTTGCGAACGGAACGGATCGGAGGAAGGCGCCCAACTCCGCCTCCGGTAGGTCGAGTCCTTCGAACAAATCCCATTCGTGCCCGGGCCGGATGCCCATTTCGGCGCGGAACAGCTCCATCTGCTCCTTCGTCATCAGCCCGGCGTGGTTGTCCTTGTGCCCGGCGAACGGCAGTCCCATCCCCTTGATCGTGTAGGCGATGAAGCAGGTCGGCTGGTCGCCCGCCGCGTCGGCGGCGCGCAGGGCGTCGATGATCGCCTCGATGTCATGCCCGCCGAGATTGGTCATCAGGGCGCCGAGTTCGTCATCCGAGAGTTCATCGACGATCGCGCGCGCCTTGGAGCGGCCGAGATCGGCCAGCAGCACCTGCCGCCACGCCGCCCCGCCCTGGAACGTCAGCGCGGAATAAAGGCTGTTCGGGCAGTCGTCGATCCAGCGCCGCAGGTCCTCGCCGCCTTCGCGCCCGAACGCCGCTTCCAGCTTGCGGCCGTATTTGAGGGTGACGACATCCCAGCCCATGTCACGGAACAGCCCCTCGATGCGGCCGAACCGCCGGTCGGGCACCACGCTGTCGAGGCTCTGGCGGTTGTAGTCGATGATCCACCAGACGTCGCGGACGTCGTGCTTCCATCCCTCCAGCAGCGCCTCGTAGATGTTGCCCTCGTCGAGCTCGGCGTCGCCGGCGATGGCGATGTGCCGGCCCTGCGGCACGTCGGACCGGCCGAGGCCGTGCAGATGCACGTAGTCCTGCATCAGCGCGCTGAACGTGGTCATCGCCACGCCCAGGCCGACCGAGCCGGTGGAGAAATCCACCTCGTCGCCGTCCTTCACGCGGCTCGGGTAGGGTTGCACGCCGCCCATCTGGCGCAAGCCCTCCATGCGCTCGCGCACCTGCCGCCCGAACAGGTAGTTGACCGCGTGGAACACCGGCCCGGCGTGCGGCTTCACCGCGATGCGGTCCTGCGGCCGCAGCACCTCGAAGTAGAGCGCCGCCATGATCGAGATGACCGACGCGCACGAGGCCTGGTGCCCGCCCACCTTCAGCCCGTCGCGGTTGGGCCGGATGTGGTTGGCGTTGTGCACCATCCAGGCCGACAGCCACAGCAGCTTGCGCTCCAGCTGGCGGAGGATGTGCGTGCGGGGCGAGTCCGTCAGGTCGGCGGGAAGCCCGATTTCGGCTGGAAGGTCCATGTCGATTGCTTTCCTCCCCTCAAGTCCGACCCTCCCGTCACGGAGAGGCCCGGCTGAGGCTCAGGTCGTGCGACTCGCCAAGCAACTCGTCAAGCGTGACCGGGCAGGTGGTCGGCACGGGCAGAGGCGCTTGCCCATCAATCGTCTCCGGCATACCCGCCAGGGCGTCGCTGTAAAGCTCGGCCGGGTCGATCCTCTGGCGCATCGACGCAGTGAACTTCCGCCTGGCCCGCGGCCACGCGTCGGAGCAGGGCGGCCTGCTGCTCGCTCCAGGCCAGCACGTCGGTGTCGTAGTCACCCATGCTCACGCCCGCCCGCGCGCCAGGCGCTTGACCGCCGTCGAGGCGTTGCGCCGCCCCTCGCCGGCGTAATCCTCATGGTAGGCCTCGATCTTCGCCGGGTCGTACAGGTAGTTCACCATCATCGTGGCGCTCTCCTTCACGCCTTTCTCCGACGTGTCCGCGCAGGCGCTGATCCGCTCCACCCGGGCGCCGTTGGAAAGATGGAAATTGGCGACCGGGTCGCGCGCGCGTCGTGAGCTCGAATCGGCGGCCTCGTTGAGCAGGTAAATGGCGCACAGCCGTATCAGCACCGGCTCGGCCACCTTCAAAACGGTCGCCTCGCGAAACCATCCGCGCCGCGCCAGGATCGCGGCAAGCGGCGAGCCCTCCCCCGGCGACACCGCCCGCAAGCTCGCCGCCTCCTCGTCGCTGAGAAGACCCGGCTCCTCCGCCGCGAGCTTTCGGTCGAGCCAGCCACGGAATCCCGGGATCGGCGAGAGCGTGGCGAAGGTCTTGAGATTGCCGAACTCGAGCGACAGCAGATCGACCACGCGCTTGATCAGGAAGTTGCCGAAACTGATCCCGGACAGTCCGCGCTGACAGTTGCTGATGGAGTAGAAGATCGCCGTGTCGCACGCACCCGGGTCGAGCACCGGTGCCTTCTGGTCGAGCAGCTTCTGCACGCTCGCGGAGAGTCCCTGCACGAGCGCCACCTCGACGAAAATCAACGGCTCGTCCGGCATCCGCGGATGGAAGAACGCGTAGCAGCGGCGGTCGGAGTCGAGCCGGTTCTTGAGGTCGCGCCAGGAGCGGATCTCGTGCACCGCCTCGTAGCCGACCAGCTTCTCGAGCAACGCCGCCGGACTGGTCCAATCGATCCGTCGCAGCTCGAGGAAGCCCACGTCGAACCAGCTTGCGAGCAAGCCCTTGAGGTCGGCTTCCAATGCCCGGAGCAGCGGGTCGCCCTTCTGCACCGCGAGCAGGAACGCGCGCAGGTCGACCAGGAATTTCATGCCATCCGGGATGGTGGTGAACTGGGTCAGCAACCGCAGCCGGGGCGGCTCCAGCACCCGGCGCAGCTCCGCCTTCGCGCTGGCGCGCTCGGTGGCATCCGGCGCCTGCTGCACGGCGGTGAATGCGCGGGCGACGGCCTCGTGGTCGGAATCGAAGCTGGCCAGGGTACGCAGGAAGTCGACCTGCCCGGCCTGGTCCAGCACCAGATACGCTTGCGCGAGCTTGGCCGCGCGATTGCGCGCGCTGACCTCGCCCCCGCGAGCCTCCAGGCAGGCGCGCATCTGCGCCGCGATGCTCTCGCCCTCCTCGGGCGCGACCCTGGAGGCCATATCGCGCCAGACCGTGGTGAGGCGACGGATCGCGCGATCGAACAGGCCGATCGGCGCCGGGGAACTCAGCTGCTGGACGAGTGTGTCGCTCATCGTGCTCTCCTGGAACGTGCCGATGATACGCGATCCGGGGCAGCGCGTTCAGCATTGCCGCGCGCGATCTCGTCGATCGCACGGGGCAGGGCGGGCGGGAGATCCTCCGCCAGCATCCCCGGACCCGCGATATCCGCCGCGCGCCCGTGCAGCCAGGCGCCGCAAGCCGCTGCCTCCCAGGCCGGCATCCCTTGCGCCAGCAGCCCGGCGATCACGCCGGACAGGACATCGCCCGCGCCGGCCGTCCCGAGCCAGGGCGGCGCCGACGCATTGATCGTCACGCGGCCGTCCGGTGCCGCGACGATGGTGTCCGAGCCCTTCAGCAGCACCACCGCGCCGGTGCGGGCGGCGGCGTGTCGCGCGGCACTCACCCGATCGGTCCCGGCGGTGCCGAACACACGGGCGAACTCGCCCTCGTGCGGCGTCAGCACCGCCGCCCCGCGCAAGGAGTCCGGTGCGCCGGCGAAGGCGGTGAACAGATCGGCGTCGCCGACGACGGCGCGATCCGCCGCGACCAGCGCGGGAAACGCCGCGCGCGCTTCGACGGCCCCGAGACCCGGGCCGCACACCCAGACATGACGGCGCTCGTCCTCGAGCAAGGTCGCCAGCGGCGCATCGCTGACGATCACGCCGGGATCGCCCTGGCGATAGATGTCCGCCTCGCTGGCGGCGGCGATGGTCAGCATCCCCACCCCGGCCCGCCGCGCTCCCGCCGCGGCGAGGCGGGCCGCGCCGGTCATGGCCGCCCCGCCCAGCACGGTGACATGGCCGCGCGTGTATTTGTGCCCCGAGGCCGTTGGCTCCGGCACGCGCCAGAGCCACGGCCCGTTGGCCCAGCAGGTCGCGCCGACATCGGCGAGCACCGCGGCCGGCAGCCCGATATCGGCGAGCACCGTTTCGCCGCACAGGTCTCGGCCGGGCAGCAGGAGGTGGCCGGGCTTGAGCCGGAAGAACGTCACGGTCAGTCGTGCGGGCGCCGCCCGGCCGCGCACGGCGCCGGTCGCGCCGTCAACGCCGCTCGGCACGTCGATGGCGACGATGCGGGAAGCCGCCGCCAGCGCGTCGGCCGCGAGGCCGTCCACGTCGCGCGCCAGACCGGCGCCGAACACGGCGTCGATCACCAGCTCCGCCCGTGCCGCCGCCTCCGCCGCGAAGCGGACGATCGGGCCTCGCCAGCGCGCCGCCGCACCGGCCGCGTCCGAGCCGGCGCGCGGCGGCGCAAGCGGCGCGACCGCCACCGGCCAGCCGATCTCGGCGAGCAAGCGAGCAACGACGTAGCCGTCGCCGCCATTGTTGCCGGGGCCGCACAGGACCAGGCTCCGGCACGGGCGCAGCCGGGCCCGGACGGCGCGGGCAACGGCGCTGCCGGCGTTCTCCATCAGCACCGGCGTCGGCGCGCCGAGTGCCGCCGCCCGCGCGTCCGCCCGCGCCATCTCCGCCGGCGTGAGCAGCGCGTTGGCGTGCTTGCCGATCGGGAGGCGCGGCAGGGCCGGGGTGTTCCGCATCGGGACACTCTGCCATCGCGGCCTCGCGACCGCATCCGGTAGAATGATCGTTCACACGGAGTCGTTGAGGCATGGCGGTGGTGATCACGGTGGCGCAGCAAAAAGGGGGTGCGGGGAAGACGACGCTGGTCGCCAACCTGGCGGCCACCCTCGCCGCGAGCCACCGCGTCGCCGTGCTCGACATCGACCCGCAGCGCAGCCTGGCCCGCTGGCATACCCTGCGCGCCGATCACGGCGAGAAAGTCCCGGCCTTGGCCTGTTCGGACGTGTCCGGCTGGCGCCTCGCGCGCGAGCTCGACCGGCTGCGCGACGAGTACGATTACCTGCTGATCGACAGCCCGCCGCAGATCGACACCGACGCGCGCCTCGCGATCCGGGGGGCAAGCCTCGTGCTGATCCCGGTGCAGCCAAGCCCGCCCGACATCTGGGCCGCCGAAGGAACGCTGAAGCTGGCCGCCGACGAGCGGCGTCCCGCGCAGCTGGTGCTCAACCGCGCGCCGGGCGGCTCGCGATTGCGCGAGCAGGTGGAGGCCGACATTCTCGCCCGCAGGATGCCCGTCCTCCGCGTGGCGCTCGGCAATCGGGCCGGGTTCGCCACCGCCTTCGCCGCCGGGCTCGGCGTCACCGAGGCCGCGCCCCGTTCCGTCGCCGCCAATGAACTCCGCGCGCTGCTCGCGGAAGTGCAGGAGACCTGCCGATGATCTGGGGCCTCGTCCTCGCCATCCACATCCTGAGCGCGGTGATCTGGGTGGGCGGGATGTTCTTCGCGCTGCTCGTCCTGCGCCCGAGCCTGGGCGTGCTGGAACCCTCGCAGCGCCTGGCCCTGCACGGGCAGGTGTTCCGGCGTTTCTTCCTCATCGTCTGGCACCTGATGCCGCTCGCGTTGCTCACCGGCTACGCGATGCTGTTCGGCGTCTACGGCGGTTTCGCCGGCGCCGATTGGAGCGTCAACGTGATGCAACTCTTCGGCCTCATCATGGCGGCGGTGTTCGTGGTGATCTTCGTCGCCCCCTGGAGGAGCTTCCGCAGCGGCAGAACGGCTGCGCTCGACACCATTCGCAGGCTCGTCATGGTGAACCTGGTGCTCGGGCTCGTGACCGTCGCCGTCGCCGCGCTCGGCTGGCGCTGACCCTCACCTCGGCCCTCCCCCGGAGGCAGAGGGAGCAGAAAAGCCCTCTCCCACCGGGAGAGGGTTGGGTGAGGGCGCTTACTCCGCCGCCGCCAGCGCGATCCGCCTGCGTCGCGCGCTGCTGAGCCGCTCCAGCGCCAGGTACACCACCGGCGTCGTGTAGAGCGTCAGCGCCTGCGACAGGATCAGCCCGCCCGCGATGGAGATGCCGAGCGGGCGTCGCAACTCGGCCCCGGTGCCGAACGAGAAGGCGAGCGGCAGCGCCCCCAGCAGCGCCGCCAGCGTGGTCATCATGATCGGGCGGAACCGCTCCATGCAGGCGGCGTGGATCGCATCGAACGGCGCGAGCCCGTGCTCGCGCTCCTGCTCCAGCGCGAAATCGACCAGCATGATGCCGTTCTTCTTCACGATCCCCATCAGCAGGATGATGCCGATGATCCCCATGATGGAGAGGTCGGTGCCGGTGACGAGCAGCGCCAGCAGGGCGCCCACCCCCGCCGACGGCAACGTGCTGAGGATCGTCAGCGGGTGCAGCAGGCTCTCGTACAGCACGCCGAGCACGATGTAGATCGAGATCAGCGCCGCCGCGATCAGCATCGGCTGCGACGAGAGCGACTGGGTGAGGAAGCGCGCGTTGCCGGCGAACTCGACCCGCACGCTGTCCGGCATCCTGAGTTCTCGCGCCGCCTGCTCGATCGCCTCCGTCGCCTGACCGAGCGACATGCCGTTGGTCACGTTGAAGCTGATCGTCCCGGCGGGGAACTGTCCTTCGTGATGCACCGCGAGCGGCGCGGTGTCGCGCTTGAACGCGGCGACGGCCGACAGCGGCACCTGCTTGCCGCCGGTCGCGCCGACGCCGGTCGCACCGACGCCGGTCGCACCGACGCCGGTCGCGCCGACATAGATGCGATCCAGCAATGACGGGTCGGTCTGCAGCCTGGGGTCGATCTCGAGCACGACCTTGTACTGGTTGCGCTGCGTGTAGATCGTCGAGATCTGCCGTTGCGAGTAGGCGTTGTTCAGCGCGTTGTCGATCGCCGCGGTCGTAACCCCGAGCCGCGCCGCGGCTACCCGATCGATGGTGACGTCCATCTGTGGGCCGGCGCGGTCCTGATCGCTGCTCACGTCGGCGACGCCCGGCGCCGTCTTGAGCTTGTCGGCGAGGCGCTCGGTCCAGGCGCGCATCTCGTCGAGGTTCTGCGACACCACCGAGAACTGGTATTGCGCGCCCCCGGTGCGCCCGCCGCCGCGCAGATCCTGGGCGGGATAGAGCGTCGTCTGCACGCCGCCGACCTGTGCCAGCGGGGCGCGCAGCCGGGCGATCACCGCCTCCGCCGAGGCGTGGCGCTGCGCCAGCGGTTTGAGGCTGACGTAGACGTTGCCGCGGTTCAGCGAGTTCCAGCCGCTCGCGACGCCGATGGTCGAGCCGACCGTTGAGACCGCCGGATCGGCCAGCAACACATCGACCGCCGCACGCTGGCGCTCCTTCATGGCCTGGAACGACACGTCGGGGGAAGCAATAGTCTGGCCGATCAGCAGCCCGGTGTCCTGCTCCGGCAGGAAGCCCTTGGGCACCGCCCCGTATAGCCGGATAGTGAGCACGATGGTCGCCACCATCACCAGCAGCATGAACACCCGGTGCCGCAGCGCCCAGCCCAAGGTGCGGGCGTAGAGCCGCTGGAGCTTGTTGAACGACCACTCGACGCCACTGTCGATGCGGCCCCAGAGCCCGCCCGAGCCCGGCGGCTTGACCTGGGCATGGGACATGAACCGGCCGCAGATCATCGGCGTGAGCGTGAGCGAGACCACGGCGGAGACGACGATCGCGATCGTCACCGTCATCGCGAACTCGTGGAACAGCTTGCCGAGAATCCCGCCCATGAACAGCAGCGGCGTGAACACGGCGACGAGCGAGAGGCTGATCGAGAACACCGTGAAGCCGATCTGGCGCGACCCGGCCAGGGCGGCGGCCAGCGGCGTCATGCCGCGCTCCATGTGCCGAAAAATGTTCTCGATCATCACGATCGCATCGTCGACCACGAAGCCGACCGAGATCGTCAGCGCCATCAGCGAGAAATTGTCGAGCGAGTAGCCGAGGAACCACATGCCGGCCAGCGTGCCGCACAACGACAGCGGCACCGTCGCCGTCGCGGCGATCGTCGGCATCAGCCGGCGCATGAACACGAGCACGACGAGCAGCACCAGGACGACGGTCAGCAGCAGGGTGTACTGGATGTCGTCCACGCTCGCGCGGATCGTCGTGGTGCGGTCGGCGATGACGGTGAGCTCGATGTCCGGCGGCATCCAGGACAGCAACTGCGGCAGCAGCGCCTTGACCCGTTGCACCGTGTCGATGACGTTGGCGCCGGCTTGCTTGGTCACGTTGAGCAGGATGGCCGGCTGCTTGCCGTTCCAGGCCGCAAGCCGGGTGCTCGCCACGCCGTTGACGACGGTCGCGACGTCCGAGAGCCGGACGACTGCGCCGTTGCCGGCCTTGAGCACGAGCTGCCCGTAGTCCGCCGCCTGGCTGAGCTGGCCGTTGACGGCGATCATCTCGGCGGTGTCGCGCCCCTGGAACCCGCCCGTCGGCTGCAGCACGTTGGCCGCGCGGATCGTGTTGTAGACATCCTGCCCGGCGAGCCCGGCGGCGGCGAGGCGCACCGGGTCGAGCTGCACCCGCACCGCCGGCTTCTCCGCGCCGTTGACCACCACCTGCGAAACGCCCTCCGCCTGCGACAGCCGCTGTGCGAGGATGGTGTCCGCCGCGTCGTAGATCTGCGCCGTCGACAGCGTCGCCGAGGTGAGGGCGAGGGTCAGGATCGGCGCGTCGGCCGGGTTGATCTTGCGGTAGTAGGGCCGCGTCGGCAGGTCCGACGGGAGGTCGGTGGTCGCGGCGTTGATGGCGGCCTGCACGTCATGCGCGGCCCCGTCGATGTCGCGGGCGTAGTCGAACTGGATGACGATTGCGGTCGCGCCGGTGGAGCTGGTCGAGGTCAGCTCGGTGACACCCGATATTTCGCCGAGGCGGCGTTCCAATGGCGCGGCGATGGAGTTCGCCATCGTCTCCGGGTCGGCGCCCGGCCGGCTGGCGAGCACCACGATGGTCGGGATGTCGACGCTCGGCAGCGGCGAGACCGGCAGGAAGCGGTAGGCGACGCCGCCCGCGATCAGCAGCCCGATGGCGAGCAAGATGGTGGCGACCGGGCGGGCGATGAAGGGGGCGGAGACGTTCATGGCGCGACATGCCCGGGTGCTACAACCGAACCGTCATGAAGCAACCTTGCGTCTACATCCTGGCGAGTCGGCGGAACGGCACGCTCTACGTGGGTGTCACGAGCGACGTCGTTCGCCGGATTCACCAGCACGGGACGGGCGAAACCGGCGGATTTGCCCGCAAGTACGGCGTGCATCGGCTGGTGTACGCCGAGTTCCACTCGACTATGACGGAGGCGATCCGGCGGGAGAAGCAGATCAAGGAATGGCGTCGGGCCTGGAAGGTTTCGCTGATCGAAAAAGGCAACCCGCTTTGGGGGGATCTGTACGACGACTTGCTTTGACCGGTTCTTGTCACCCCACGGGCTGCGGAGCAATCCCTCCCCGTCATCCCGGCGAAAGCCGGGATCCAGGCCCAGGGACGCGACATCGGGTCGGTCGCTCTGGATCCCGGCTTTCGCCGGGATGACGGGAGCAAGGAGCACCCCGGACTACTCCGCCGCCGCCGGCACCGGGCCGCCGGCGATCCGCGCCCGCAGCCGCTCCATGTACAAATAGATGACCGGCGTCGTGTACAAAGTGAGCAATTGACTCAGCAGCAGGCCGCCGATGATCGTTATACCGAGCGGCGCGCGCAGCTCCGATCCGGCGCCGCGCCCGATCACCAGCGGCACCGCGCCGAGCAGTGCCGCCATCGTCGTCATCATGATCGGCCGGAACCGCAATAGGCAGGCCTCCTCGATCGCGGCCAGTGGAGAGAGGCCGCGCTCGCGCTCGGCGTCGAGCGCGAAGTCGATCATCATGATCGCGTTCTTCTTCACGATGCCCATCAGCAGCACCACGCCGACCAGCGCCACGAGGGAAAGATCGGAGCCGCACAGCATCAGCGCGAGCAGCGCCCCGATGCCGGCGGACGGCAAGGTGGAGAGGATGGTGACCGGGTGGATCACGCTCTCGTACAGCACGCCGAGCACGATGTAGATCACCACCACGGCGGCGCCGATCAGCCACGGCTCCGCCGCCAGCGAGCGCTGGAACTCGGCCGCATCGCCCGAATAGCTTCCCGTCACCGTGTCCGGCATCCCGATCGCGCGCTCGGCCTGGCGCACCGCCGTGACGGCGTGCCCGAGCGCGTAGCCCGGCGCGAGGTCGAAGCTCAGCGTCACCGACGGGAACTGGGCCTGGTGCGTCACCACGAGCGGCGCCGTGGTCCGCTCGATCGTCGCGATGCCGGACAGCGGCACCTGCGCGCCGTTCAGGCCGGGCACGCGCAATTGCAGCAGCCGGTTCGGATCGGCCTGCCAGGACGGATCGGCCTCCAGCACGACGCGATACTGGTTCGCCTGGCCGAAGATGGTGGAAATCTGCCGCTGGCCGAACGCGTCGTACAGCGTGTCCTGCACCGCCTGCATCGACACGCCGAGGCGCATCGCCGCCGCCCGGTCGAGGCGCACGTAGGTGCGAAAGCCGCCGTCTTGCTGATCGGAGGCCACGTTGCGCAGCGCCGGGTCCGCCCGCAGCCGCTCGAGCAGCTTCGGCCCCCAGAGGGCCAGCTCGACCGGGTCGGTGTCCATCAGCGTGTACTGGAACTGCGTGCGGCTGACCCGCGCCCCGATCTGGATGTCCTGCACCGGCTGGAAGAACACGGACAGCCCCGGGATGCCGGCGACCGCCGCCTGCAATCGGTCGATCACCGCCGGCGCGGCATCGCGGTTTGCGATCGGCTTCAGTGCGATGGTCAGGCGTCCGGTGTTCGGCGTCGCATTGATCGTTCCCGCGCCGACGAACGAGACGACACCCGTCACCGCCGGGTCGCGCTCCACGATGTCCACCACGCGGGTCTGCATGGCGGCCAGTCGCGGAATGGAGACGCTCTCCGCCGCTTCCGTGGTGGCCACGATCACGCCGGTATCCTGCTGCGGCAGGAAGCCTTTCGGCACGACGAGGTACAGCCCGATGGTGCCCGCCAGGGTCGCGACGGCGATCAGCAGAAGCAGCGGCTGACGCCGTAGCGCCCAGCGCAAGCTGCGCCGGTATCCCGCCAGCATCCGGTCGAACCCTCTCTCCGACAAGCGCGCGACCAGGCCGGGCTTGGCCTCGGCGGCCGGGCGAAGCAGCCGTCCGCACATCATCGGCGTGAGCGTGAGCGAGACGACCGCCGAGACGATCACCGCGACCGAGAGCGTCACCGAGAACTCGTTGAACAGCCGCCCGATCACGCCGGTCATGAACAGCAACGGGATGAACACGGCGATCAGCGAGACCGTCAGCGAGACGATGGTGAAGCCGATCTCGCCCGCGCCGAGATAGGCCGCCCGCAACGGCGGCACGCCTTCCTCGATATGGCGGGTGATGTTCTCGATCATCACGATGGCATCGTCGACGACGAAGCCGGTGGCGACGGTCAGCGCCATCAGCGAGAGGTTGTCGAGCCCGTAGCCGAGCAGCGACATGACGCCGAAGGTGCCGACCAGCGACAGCGGCAGCGCCACCGCGGGAATGAACGTCGCCCGCGCCGAGCGCAGGAACACGAAGATCACGCCCACCACCAGCACGATCGAGAGGACGAGGGTGAACTGCACGTCCGACACCGAGGCGCGGATGGTGTCGGTCCGGTCCGTCACGATGCTCAGCTTCACCCCCGCCGGCATCGCCCGCTCGAGCTGCGGCAGCGCGGCCTTGATGCGCTCCACCGTCTGCACGATGTTCGCCCCCGGCTGGCGCTGGATGTCGAGCACCGCGGCCGGCTTGTTGCCGTACCAGCCCTCGACCCGGTCGTTCTCGACCCCCGGAACCGCGACCCCGACGTTGGACAGCCGCACCGGGGCGTTGTTGCGCCAGGCGAGCACCAGGTTCTGATAGCCGTCGGCCGAGACGAGCTGGTCGTTCGCCCCCAGCGCGTAGGCTTGGCGCGCGCCGTCGAAGCCGCCCTTCGGCCCGTTGCTGTTGGCGGCGGCGACGGCGGTCCGCACGTCCTCCATCGACAGGCCGTACGCCGCCAGCCGCGCCGGATCGACGCGCACGCGCACGGCCGGCCGCAGGTTGCCCTGCACCGTCACCTTGCCCACGCCGTCAATCTCGCTGAGCTTGGGCTGCAGCAGCGTATCCGCCGCGTCGCTCACCCGGTCGATCGGCACGTTGTCCGAGGTGAGTGCGAGGGTCAGGATAGCGGCGTCGGCCGGGTTCACCTTCGCGTAGACCGGCGGATACGGCAGGTTGTTGGGCAAGGTGCCGGCCGACGCGTTGATCGCCGCCTGCACGTCCTGCGCGGCGCTGTCCATGCTGCGGTTGAGGTCGAACTGGAGGGTGATCTGGCTGGTCGCCTCGCTGCTCTGCGAGGTCATCGCGATCAGCCCGGGGATCTGGCCGAACTGGCGCTCGAGCGAAGCGGTAATGAGCGTCGAGACCGTCTCGGGGCTGGCGCCCGGGAGCTGCGTCGTGATCTGGATGGTCGGGAAATCGACCTGCGGCAGCGCCGAAACCGGCAGCGAACGATAGCCCAGCACCCCGGCGAGCAGGATCGCGACGGCGAGCAGCCACGTAGCGATCGGTCGCGCGATGAAGGGTGCCGAGATGTTCATTGCGCGCGTTGTCGGCGGGCGGCGGTGCCGGGCGCGCTGGCCTGCGCCGGGCCGGATGGCGTCGCATCCTGGGTCGGCGAGACGACGGTGACGTGTGCGCCGTCGGTCAGACGCGACGCGCCGTCGGTCACAACGCGGGCGCCCGCCGGCAGGCCGCTCGCGATGATGGAGGCGCGCTCGTCCTCGTGGCCGACGGTCACGGTTTCCCGCTTCACCGTGTCATCCGTGCCGACCACGTAGACATAGGCCGCCGTCGGCCCGCGTTGCACCGCGACCGGGGGCACCACGATGGCGTCGTGCTCGGTCGCCACCTTCAGCCGTATGCCGACGAAGCCGCCGGGCCACAGCTTGGATTCGGCGTTCGGGAACGTCGCCTTTAGCTTGATCGTGCCCGTCGTGGGATCGACCTGGTTGTCGAGCACCGCCAGGGTGCCGCGGTCCAGCAGGCCGGCGCGGCTGCCGTCGCTGCCCTGCGCGAACGCGAGCGCTTCCGCGGTGCCCTCCTTCATCGCCGCCGCGACCGCGGGCAACGCCTGTTGCGGCAGCGTGAACACCACCGAGATCGGCTGCAGTTTCGTGATGACGACCATGCCGGTCGCGTCGCCGGCGCGGACGATGTTGCCCTGGTCCACCAGCCGGATGCCGGTGCGTCCGTCGAGCGGTGCCGCGACCGTCGTGTAGCTGAGCTGCGTTCGCGCGCTGTCGATCGTCGCCTGGTCCTGCTGCACCTGCGCCTCGAGCTGCGCGACGGTCGCCTTCTGCGTGTCCGACTGCTGCGCCGAGGTGTACGCGGTGGCCGCGAGCTTCTGGTAGCGCACCAGATCGACGCGGGCGTTGGCGAGGTTCGCCTGATCCTGCGCCTTCTTCGCCACCGCCTGGTCGAGCGCCGCCTGGTAGGTGCGCGGATCGATCCGCGCCAGCACGTCGCCGGCGTGGACCTCCTGGCCTTCCTTGAACCGCACCTCCACCAGCGGCCCGTCCACCATCGCCTTGACGGTGACGGTGTTGAACGCCTGCACCGTGCCGAGGCCGTCGAGATAGATCGGCACGTCGCGCGTCTCGCTCGGGGCGACGAGCACCGGAACCGGCGCGTTGCGGATCCCGCTGCGAGCCGGCTGGCTGGGCGCCGCGGGGTGCCAGAACCACACGGCGTAGACGATCCCGCCCAGCAGCAGCAGGCAGAGCAGCACCATCACCGCGCGCCCGAGCGTGAACCGGCGGGTGCGGGTGCCGAGCTGGGCGTCGCGGGTCAGTGCGTCCATGCGGCATGCCTCTTGCTCGCGACGCCCTCACCCCGGCCCTCTCCCGGAGGGAGAGGGAGCAGAAAGCCCTCTCCCCTCGGGAGAGGGTTGGGTGAGGGCAGCCGCGCGATCATCCGGATCATTTCAGATCACCTTCCACCGGCAACGCGATCCCGCCGCCGACCAGGCCGTGCGACAATCCGGGGAACTGGCCCGGGATTGGCCCGCCCGGCTGCGTCCAGCCGCCGCCCAGCGCTTTGTAGAGATTGAGCAGCGCCTGGAAATGCGCCAGCCGCACCTGCGCCAGAATGTCGCGGTCGCTGAAAAGCGTGATCTCGGCAGTCAGCACCGTCGTCACATCCACCGTCCCCGCCGCCACCTGAGCCCGCGCGATATCGGCGGCGCGCTGCGCCACGTCGACCGCCTGCTGCTCCAGCACGAGCTGCTCGGCGGTATAGCGCAAGGCGGTCAGCGCGTTCTCCACGTCGGTGAACGACTGAAGGATGGCTTTTCTGTAGTTGGCCAGCAGCTCGGCATACCGCCCGCGCGCCAGCTCGAGATTGCCGCGCAGGATGCCGGCGTCGAAGATCGGCTGGGTGAGGCTGCCCGCCACCGAAAGCACGGTCGCGCCCGGCCCGAACAGCGTATTGAGCATGAGGCTCGAATACCCCGCCGACCCGGTGAGCTGGATGTTGGGAAAGAACGCCGCCCGCGCGGTGCGGATGTCGGCGGTGGTGGTAACGAGTTGCGCCTCCGCCTCGGCCACGTCCGGCCGGCGCAGCAGCAGTTCGGACGGCAGACCGGGGTAGACCGGCGGCAGCGCGAGGTCGGTGAGCGTGCCGGGGCGCACGGTGATCGCCTCCGGCGGCCGCCCGGCCAGGATGCCGAGGCCGATCACCTCCTGTTCGAGCTGGTTGCGCAAGGCCGGGATGTTGGCCCGCTGCCCGGCGACCAGCGCCTCCTGTTGGGCCACGTCGAGCGCGGTCCCGGTGCCGACGTCGAGCCGCGCCTGGATCACCGTCAAGGTCTGCTCGGAATTGGCAAGGTTCTGTTCGGCGATGTCCAGCCGATCCTGCAAGTCCAGCGCCGTGAACCACGTGGTCGCGACGTTGGTGACGATGGTCAGCGCCACCACCTCCTGGTCCCACCGGCTGAACACGGCGCTTGCCTTCGCCGCCTGGAAGTGAGCGATGTTGCGGCCCCAGAAATCCGTCTCGTAGCTGACGTTGGTGTTAGCCGTGTATCGTCGGAAGTCGCTGTACCGGCTGCCGCCGCCTCCCGTGCTGAACCCGGTGATGCCGTTCGGCGCCGCGCTGAACTGCCCGCTGCGGCCGCCGTTGCCGGAACGCTGGTAGGTGTCGGTCCCGGTCACGGCGACCGTGGGCAGCAGCGGCGCGCCGGCGATGCGCACCTGCGCGTCCGCCTCTCGCACCCGGGCGATGGCGGCCGCAATGTCGAAGTTCTGCGCGCGGGCCTGCTCGATCAGCCCGTCCAGCTCCGGCGAACGAAAACCCCGCCACCAATCGGACGCGGGCCACGCGGCAACCGCCGCGGCGTCGCCCGCACGCCAGGCGGGCGGCAGCTCGGCGGCCGGCCGCGCGTAGTCGGGGCCGAGATCGCAGCCCGTGACGGAAGCAAGAAGTACGAAGCCGAGTGTCATGCGGCGGACCAGTCGGGCTGATATCACGTGGGTTGCTGCGGCGGCTGCTACTCGGCGCGTCGGCGCCGTGCGTCCTCGGCCAGGGCCGCGGCGGCAAACCGGGCGCGGCCGTCGTCGGAGAGGCCGCGCAGCGCCTCGATCAGCACCGCGTTGAAATCGGTCGTGAAATCATGCCAGCTCGCTTGCCAGGCGGCCAGCGCATGGCGGATCTCGTCCTCGTCATACGGGCTATGAGCGATCGCGGATGCGACGTCGTGTTGCGCGGCCGAAACGCGATCGCGTGCGGCCTGCCGTTCCGGCCGCGCGCGGTCGAGCACGGCGCGCATCCGGATCGCCTCCGCCTGCGGGAGCGCGTCGACGATACGCCCGATCGGCCCCTCGGCCCGCGACGGCGCGGCGGGCGCCACCAAGGCCGGACGCAGCAAGTGCGCCCCGATCAGCGCGACCAGGAAGACGTTGAGCGCCAACGAGAGCGCGAACAGCGCGGGGCGACGGGAGGCCGCGACCGGGGCAACGGCAAGGCTCATGGCGGCGGGTCCGCTAGGGGCGTGATCTGCACGGCGGCCAGCAGGGTGGGCGCGGGCGCGGCGTCGGCAGCGGTCCAGCCGACCCAAACTCCGAGCAGCGCACAGGCGGCGAGCGCGCTCCAGCCGAGCGCGGGCCTGGGGCGGGTCCGGCGGCCAGCGCCGACCGTCAGCCGGACGACCAGGGCGGGATCGACCGCGCGGACTTCGGCGCCGATGGTCGGGTCCCCTTCGAGCGCGCGAACCAATCGCTCACGCGCACCCCTCCCCCAACTCCCTCCCGCAAGGGGAGGGGGCTCTTCTCCCTCTCCCCTTGCGGGAGAGGGCCGGGGTGAGGGGTAGCCGTTCACCTCAAACCTCCCGCGCGAGCAGCCAATCGCGCAGGAACAGCCGTCCGCGGCGCAACAGCCCTTCGAGCGCCCGCACCGAGATGCCGAGCGAGCGCGCCGCATCCTGCCCGGCACGCTCTTCGAAATAGGTTAACACCAGCGCCGCGCGCTGCCGGGGCGGCAGCGCGGCCAAGCCCGTCATGAGGGCCGCGCGCCGGTCCTGCCGCTGCAATGCGTCCTCCGCGTCGGGCGCGTCGGAGATCAGGCCGGCGGGCAATTCCGTGCAGCGCACGGCGCCGCGCCGCCGGTCGATCGCCAGGTTGACGGTAATCCGGTTCAGCCACCCGGCCACGCTCCCGCGCGCCGGATCGAACCGGGCCGCCTGCCGCCAGGCTCTGACCATCGTCTCCTGGGCGATCTCCTCCGCCTCGGCCGGATCGCCCGCGACCCGCAGCGCCAGCACGTAGAGCCGCGCCAGATGCCGCGCGCACAGCGCCGCGAACGCCGCGCGATCGCCGCCGGCGCTTCGCGCCATCAGCATCTCGTCGGCTGCCTCGGGGTCGCGATTGGTTGGCGTCACGGCTGGGATATGGATCGTCAAGGCAGGTCACGCATCCTGGCATGACCATAATACGAGGGCCGTCGCAAAAACCCACGCGACGCGCGCACAACCGACACAATCTTGCGCCAAGGGAGGCAATATGCAATCCAGCCTTGCCGCAGGAGCAGGGGAGCGTCTGGGTGTCGGATACCATCCTCGAGACATCGGGGCTGACGCGGGAGTTCAGCGGGTTCGTCGCCGTCAACAACGTGGACCTCAAGGTGCGCGCGGGGACCATTCACGCGCTGATCGGGCCGAACGGCGCCGGCAAGACGACCTGCTTCAATCTGCTGACCAAGTTCCTGCAGCCGACCCGCGGCACCATCAAGTTCAAGGGCCAGGACATCACCCGCCGCCGCCCGGCCCAGGTGGCGCGCCTCGGCCTCGCCCGCAGCTTCCAGATCTCGGCCGTGTTCCCGCATCTGACGGCACTTGAGAACGTCCGGCTGGCGCTGCAGCGCGCGCGCGGCCGCTCCTACGACTTCTGGCGCGGCGAGGCGGTTCTGCACAAGTACGACAGCCGCGCGCGCGAGCTGCTCGATGACGTGGGGCTCTCGGGGTACTCAGGCGTGCAGGCGGTGCAGCTCTCCTACGGCCGTAAGCGGGCGCTGGAAATCGCCACCACCTTGGCGCTGTCCCCGGAGATGATGCTGCTCGACGAACCCACCGCGGGGATGACGCACGAGGACGTCGACCGCATCGTCCAGCTCATCCTCCGCGTCCGCGAGGGCCGCACCGTGCTGATGGTCGAGCACAACCTCTCGGTCGTGGAGGGGCTCTGCGACACCATCACGGTGCTCACGCGGGGGCGTGTGCTGGCCGAGGGCGATTACGCCACCGTGTCGAAGAACCCCGAGGTGATCACCGCCTACCTGGGCTCGGCCGATGCTTGAGGTGAAGCAGCTCAATTCCTGGTACGGCGAGAGCCACATCCTGCACGGGGTCGATTTCGCCGTGAACGAGGGCGAGGTCGTGACCCTGCTGGGGCGGAACGGCGCCGGCAAGACCACCACGATGAAGTCCATCATGGGGCTGGTGCCGCGCCGCGAGGGCAGCATCCGGTTCCGCGACGCCGAGACCGTGCGCCTCGCGCCGAACGCCATCGCCCGGTCCGGCATCGCGTTCTGCCCGGAGGAGCGCGGCATCTTCGCCTCGCTGACGGTCACCGAGAACCTGATGCTGCCGCCAATCGTCGCACCCGGCGGCCTTGCGATCGACGAGATCTATACGCTGTTCCCCAACCTGAAGGAGCGCGCCAGGACGGCGCAGGGCACCAAGCTCTCCGGCGGCGAGCAGCAGATGCTGGCGATCGCGCGCATCCTGCGCACCGGCGCCAAGCTGCTGCTGCTCGACGAGCCGACCGAGGGCCTCGCCCCCGTCATCGTCCAGCAGATCGGCCGCACCATCCGCGAGATCAAGCAGCGCGGCTTCACCGTGCTCCTGGTCGAGCAGAACTTCCGGTTCGCGTCGACCGTCGCGGACCGGCACTACGTCATGGAGCACGGCCGGGTGATCGATATGATCCCCAACAGCCAGCTCGAGACGAAGATGGACAAGCTGCACGAGTATCTCGGCGTTTAGACCAGCGCGACCGGCGCACGCCGGTCGCCGCAGGAAATTACGAGTTCACGGAGACTTCCATGCCTGTTACCCGCCGGGCCGTTCTCGGCTCCACCCTCGCGGCGACCGCCCTGCCGATCGTCCGCGCGCGCGCCCAGGCACCGAAAATCACGATCGGCGTGCTGAACGACCAATCCGGCGCCTATCGCGACATCTCCGGCCCCGTCTCGGTCGAGTGCGCGCGTCAAGCCATCGAGGAGTTCGGCGGCGCGCACGGCTTCACCATCGACCTCGTATCGGCCGACCATCAGAACAAGCCCGACATCGCCACCTCGATCGCCCGCGAGTGGTTCGACAAGGGCGTCGATCTGCTGATCGACGTCCCCGCCTCGTCGGTCGGGCTCGCGGTTCAGTCGGTCGCGAAGGAGAAGAACAAGGTCTACATCAACACCGGCTCCGCGACGTCCGCGCTCACTGGCGGGCAGTGTTCGCCGAACTGCGTGCACTGGGTGTACGACACCTACATGCTGTCCAAATCGACCGGCGGCGCGATGGTCAAGACCGGCGGCGACACGTGGTTCTTCGTCACCGCCGACTACGCGTTCGGCCACCAGCTGCAGAGCGACACCACGGCGATGATCCAGGCCGCCGGCGGCAAGGTGGTGGGCTCGGTGGCCTACCCGTTCCCCGACACGACCGACTTCTCCTCCTTGCTGATCCAGGCGCAGGCGAGCGGCGCCAAGGTGCTCGGCCTGGCCAACGCGGGGGCCGATACGATCAACAGCGTCAAGCAGGCCAACGAATTCGGCCTGACCGCCAAGATGAAGGTCGCGACGTTGCTGGTGTTCATCTCGGACGTCCATGCGCTGGGCCTCGACGTGGCCAAGGGCCTCGTGCTGAGCGCCAGCTTCTATTGGGACCTCAACGACCGCACCCGCGCCTTTACCCAGCGCGTGCTGCCCAAGCTCAAGGGCATTCATCCCGGCATGAACCACGCCGGCGTCTATTCGGGCTCGCTGCACTACCTCAAGACGGCGGCCGCCATGGGCGCCGGGACGGCCAGGGCCGATGGGCGCGCGACGGTGGCGCGCATGAAGGCACTGGAGGTCGACGACGACTGCTTCGGCAAGACGCACATCCGCGAGGACGGCCGCAACATGGTCGAGGCCTACCTGTTCCAGGTGAAGCAGCCCTCGGAGAGCAAGGGTCCGTGGGACTACTACAAGCTGCTCGCCACCACGCCGGCCGACCAGGCGTTCCGGCCGCTGGCGGACGGGCACTGCGCGTTCGTGAAGGCATGAGCCCGGAGGCAACGATGCACGTATCGCGGCGCGGTTTCCTCGGCACGGCGGCGCTCGCCTCCGCGCTGCCCCTCGGGCGGGCGCGCGCACAGGCGAAGACCACGCTGAAGATCGGCGTGCTGAACGACATGTCGGGCACCTACCGCGACGTGAGCGGCCCGACCTCGGTTGCTTGCACGCGGCAGGCGCTCGAGGATTTCGGCCTCGCCGGCCACGATTTCGCGGTCGAGGTGATCGGCGGCGACCATCAGAACAAGCCCGACATCGGCGTCTCGATCGTCCGCCAGTGGATCGACCGGGACGGCGTGGACGTGATCCTCGACGTGCCGACCTCGTCGGTGGCGCTCGCCGTCGCCGGCGTGGTGAAGGAGAAGAACAAGGTCTACATCAACACCGGCGCCGGCACCCCGGACCTCACCGGGTCGCAATGCAACGCCAACACGGTCCACTGGAGCTACGACACCTACATGCTCGGCCGCTCGACCGGCGGCGCGACGGTGAAGGCGGGCGGCACCACGTGGTTCTTCGTCACCGCGAACTACGTCTTCGGCCAGCAGCTGCAGCGCGACGCGACCAGCTTCATCACGGCGTCGGGCGGCAAGGTGCTCGGCAGCATCCAGTATCCGTTCCCCGACACGACGGATTTCTCCTCCTACCTCGTCCAGGCGCAGGCGAGCGGGGCCAAGGTGATCGGCTTCGCCAACGCGGGCGACGACGCGGTGAACAGCGTCAAGCAGGCGCACGAGTTCGGCCTGACCCAGGCGGGCGCCAAGCTCGCCGCCCTGCTCGCGACCATCAACGTCGTCCATGCGCTCACCCTGGAGACCGCGCAGGGCCTGCTGCTGACCGAGAGCTTCTACTGGAACCTGAACGACCGCACCCGCGCGTTCAGCAGCCGCGTGGCGCCGAAGATCGGCGGCGCGCGCCCCAACCTCGAGCAGGCCGGGTGCTACGGCGGCGCGCTGCACTACCTCAAGACGGTGGCGGCCATGGGCGTGCAACAGGCCCGCGCCGACGGCGCCGCGGTGGTGGCGCGGATGAAGCAGATGCCGGTCGACGACGACGCGTTCGGCAAGAGCACGATCCGCGAGGACGGCCGCAATCTGATCCCCGCGTACCTGTTCCAGGTCAAGACTCCCGCCGAGAGCAAGGGCCCTTGGGATTACTACAAGCTTCTCGCGACGACCTCGGGTGAGGATGCGGCGCCGCCGTTGGCCGGCGAGCACTGCCCGCTCGTCCACGCTTGAGGCCCTCGATAAGACAAGCTGACACGGTGCGCGCGAAGGAGACCCGACGGCCATGTTCATGATCTTCGGCATCCCGGCACCGCTACTGTTCGGCCAACTCCTGCTCGGCCTCATCAACGGCGCCTTCTACGCCATGCTCTCGCTCGGCCTCGCGGTGATCTTCGGGATGCTGAACATCATCAACTTCGCGCACGGCGCGCTGTTCATGATGGGCGCCTTCGTCGCCTGGATGCTGCTGAACTATGTCGGCATCCCGTATTTTCCCGCCCTGATCGTGGCGCCGCTGATCGTCGGCCTGTTCGGGATTGTCATGGAGCGGACGGTCATCAGCCGGCTCTACAAGCTCGACCACTTGTACGGCCTGCTGCTCACCTTCGGCGCCGCGCTGGTGATCGAGGGATTGTTCCGCAACGCCTATGGCAGCTCGGGGATGCCCTATCGCATCCCGGACCTGCTGCAGGGTGCGACGGACGTGGGCTTCATGTACCTGCCCAATTATCGCGGCTGGGTGGTCGTCGTCGCCCTGGTGGTCTGCTTCACGACCTGGGCGGTTATCGAGAAGACGTTCATCGGCGCGCGGCTTCGCGCGGCCACGGAGAACGCGGCCCTGGTGCAGGCGTTCGGGGTGAACGTGCCGCGCCTGATCACCATCACCTACGGCGCCGGCGTGGCGCTCGCCGCCTTCGCCGGAGTGCTGGCGGCGCCGATCTACTCGGTCAACCCGAACATGGGGTCCAACTTCATCAACACGGTGTTCGCCGTGGTGGTGATCGGCGGCATGGGCTCGATCCTGGGCTCCATCCTCACCGGCTTCGCGCTCGGCATCATCGAGGGCCTGACCAAGGTGGTCTATCCGCAGGCCTCGGCGACCGTGGTCTTCGTGGTCATGGTGATCGTGCTGATGGTCAAGCCGAGCGGGCTGTTCGGAAAGGCCGCCTGACATGATGGGATATTCGCGCGCGCAGGTGATCGCCTTCCTGCTCATGGTCGCTCTCATCGCGGTGTGCCCATTCGTGCTCTACCCGGTGTTCCTGATGAAGGTGCTGTGCTTCGCGCTGTTCGCCTGCGCCTTCAATCTGCTGATCGGCTATGTCGGGCTGCTGTCGTTCGGCCACGCGGCGTTCTTCGGCATGGGCAGCTACGTCGCCGCCTGGGCGGCCAAGCACTGGGGCGTCTCGGCCGAGGTCGCGATCCTGCTCGGCGGCCTCACCGGCGGCGTGCTCGGGGTCGTGCTCGGCTTCATCGCGATCCGCCGCCAGGGCCTGTATTTCGCGATGATCACTCTCGCACTCGCGCAGATGGTGTACTTCTTCTGCCTGCAGGCGCCGTTCACCGGCGGCGAGGACGGCATCCAGCAGGTGCCGCGCAGCCCGCTGTTCGGCTTCATCTCCATGCAGTCCGACATGCATATTTATTGGCTGACGGCGGCGGTCTTCCTGATCGGCTTCCTGTTCATCCACCGCATCGTGCATTCGCCGTTCGGCCAGGTGTTGAAGGCGATCCGCGAGAACGAGCCGCGCGCGACCTCGCTCGGCTATCGCACGGACGACTACAAGCTGATCGCCTTCGTGCTCTCGACCTTCCTGTCCGGCATTGCCGGCGGCACCAAGGCGCTGGTGTTCGGCATCGCGACCTTGACGGACGTGCACTACTCGATGTCGGGCGAAGTGGTGCTGATGACCTTGCTCGGCGGGCTCGGCACGATCTTCGGGCCGGTGATGGGCGCCCTCGTCGTGACCGCGATGGAGAACTATCTCGCGCAGTTCGGCGCCTGGGTCACGGTGACGCAGGGTGCGATCTTCATCCTGTGCGTGCTCGCCTTCCGCCGCGGCATCATCGGCGAGCTTGGCGCGAAGCTGCGCATGGCGCTATAGCCGCCGCCTATCCCGCCGATCTCGTCGCGAATTGGGAGGCGAACGGCGTATGCTTGACGATCCGCCCGATCCGGCCATCGGACGCACCCGCACATGCGGCGTTCTTCGGCCGGCTCTCGCCGGAGGACATCCGGTTCCGCTTCTTCAGCGCCAAGCGGGAGCTGTCGGACAAGCAGCTCCGTCGGCTCACCTCCATCGATTACGCGCGCGAGATGGCGCTGATCGCGGTGCGGGAGCCATCCGGCGAGACCGTCGCCGCCGCACGCGTGGTCCGCGACAAGGACGAGCACGCGGCCGAGTTCGCGATCGCCGTCGAGCCAGCCATGAAGGGCATCGGCCTCGGCACCGAGCTGATGCGCCGGCTGATCGACTGGGCGCGGTCGCGCGACGTCACCGTAATCGTCGGCGAGATCCTCGCCGACAACCGCCCGATGCTGGCCTTCGTCCGGCGCCTCGGGTTCACGCTGCACCGGATGGCGGACGCCGACGACGTGATCGAGGCGCGGCTCAGGCTTTAGCACCCTCGCTACCACCATCCTCGCTTCGACTGTGCGCGGGGCCGAAACTCTCCATGTTCATCGCCGTGCCGACCAGGCCGATATGCGAGAACGCCTGGGGAAAGTTGCCGACCAACCGGCGCGCGCGCGGATCGTACTCTTCCGACAGCAGGCCGACATCGTTGCGCAGCGCGATCAGCCGCTCGAACAGGGCGCGTGCCTCCTCGTGCCGGCCTTGCAGCACCATGTTGTCGGCCAGCCAGAAGCTGCAGGCCAGGAACATTCCTTCGCCGGCGGGCAGTCCGTCGCCGCCCTGTTCCGTCCGGTAGCGCAGGACGAGACCGTCATGGGTCAGGTCGCGCTCGATCGCGGCGACCGTCGCGACCACCCGCGGATCGTCGGGCGGCAGGAAGCCGACGAGCGGGATCTGCAACAGGCTGGCATCGAGCGCGTCGCTGCCGAATGCCTGCACGAAGGTGCCCTTGGCGGTGTTGAACCCCTCGCGGCAGATCGTCTCGTGCATCTCGGCGCGCAGCGCTCGCCAGTGGTCCACCGGACCTTCGAGCCCGAATTCCTCGATGCCGCGCACCGCGCGGTCGAACGCCACCCAGGCCATCACCTTGGAATAGGTGAAATGCTGCGGTCCGCCGCGGACCTCCCAGATGCCTTCGTCGGGCTGTTGCCAGATCGCCTCTAGGTGCTCGAGCAGGTTGTCCAGCACCGACCTGCTGTCCTCGGACAACGCGAGGCCGCCCTTGTGTGACTGGAACAGCGCGTCGGCCACCTCGCCGTAGACGTCGAGCTGCAGTTGATCGGACGCCGCGTTGCCGATACGCACCGGCTTGGCGCCTTGGTAGCCGGGCAGCCACGGCACCTCCCACTCGGAGAGACGCCGCTCCCCCCCAAGGCCGTACATGATCTGCACCTGTGCGGGGCTGCCCGCGATCGCGCGGTGCAGCCACTCCCGCCAATCGCGCGCCTCCTCCACGTAGCCGGCGTGCAGCAGCGCCAACAAGGTCAAGGTCGCGTCGCGCAACCAGCAGAACCGGTAATCCCAGTTGCGCTCGCCGCCCAGCATTTCGGGCAGGGAGGTCGTCGGCGCGGCGACGATGCCGGCGGTCGGCCCATACGTGAGCGCCTTGAGCGTGATCAGTGATCGTCGGACCGGTTCGGAATACGGTCCCTTGTAGGTGCAGCGGCCGATCCACTCCGACCAGATAGCCTCGGTCTTGGAAAGCGCCGCCTCGGCATCGACGGGATCCGGAACGCCGAGGTGCGACGGGCCGTGGGTGAGCACGAAGTGCACCCGCTCGCCTTGCGCCACGGTGAACTCGGCCCGGGTCTTCATGTCCTCGCCGCGCAACTCCACGGCGGTGCGCAGCACCACCATGTCCGGGCCGACGATCGCGCGCAGTCCGCTGCCGTCTTCCAACCGGGTCACCCACGGCACCGATATGCCGTAATCGAACCGCAAGGCGAGCGCCATGGCCATGTCGACCCGCCCGCGTCGCCCCTCGACGATGCGGATGACGGACGAGTTGCCGTCCGAGAACGGCATGAAGTCGATCAGCGCGACCGAGCCGTCGTCGGTTTCGAAGACCGTCTCGAGCACGCACGAACCGTCGCGGTAAGCGCGCTTGACGTGGAAGCCGGCCGCAGCGGGCGCAAGTTGCCAACATCCGTGCTCGGCGGTGCCGAGAAGTGCCGCGAAACAGGCGTTTCCGTCGAAGCGCGGCCAGCATAACCAGTCGATCGAGCCCGTCTTGCTGACCAGCGCCGCGGTCAAGCAATCCCCGATCAGGGCATAGTCCTCGATTGGCGGCGGAAAGTCGGGCGTTTCGGGCAAAGCGGCTTCTCCGGGTCAGGCCAGGCAACGCACATAGCGCGTGCCCGGCTCTCCCGGAAGATCGTCGTTTCAGCCGGCGCGACCGTAGGCGTTGCCGCGCCCGGTCGGGCAGGAGCAGCCTGATCCGACCGGGGCGTTCGCTCCGAGCGGGCAGGTATAGCTCCCGGCGAAGCACGTGCGCCCCGGCTGCGCCGCATAGGCCGTGCCGGGAGCGACGTAGGCGGTCGGCGGCGGCGCGAAGTAGACCGGCGGGGGCGGGTAGTACACCGGCGGCGGGTAATACACCGGGGGCGGGTAGTAGAACGGCGACACGCCCACGAAGAAGCCCCCGCCGCGCCACCACGCGGCAGCGGGGCTCGGCACGAGGACAGGCGCCAGCACCGCAAGGCAGCATGCCGATGCGGCGAGGAAGCGGAGGACACGACCGGTGACAAACATGTTCATGAGCCCTTTCTTCGCCGAGGAATGTAACAGAATCATGTCCGGCAAGTCTCGTTGTTCACGGCCTATCGAGGTCAGATCGCGCGTTGGTCCCGGTCGTCAAGCTTGACTTTTATCCGCTTCCTTCTGATATCGGCGTCATCTTGCACGCGACTCGCACACGAGTCGCGTGATGGTGCTCTCGTGTGCGCCGGTGCGGAATCCTCCGTGTCCAGAGATAATGACCGAGATTAGCATTTGATTGACACCGCGACCGCTCCGGCGGACATGGCCACCGACTCGCAGGGTGATCCTGTGGCGCTCCAGCCGTCATCGGCTCCGGCCGAGCCCCGACGCGTCGTATTCGCCGATCTCGGGTTGTCGGAGCCTATCCTGCGCGCAATCGAGGAGATGGGCTACCGTCACCCGACCCCGATCCAGGAGCAGGCGATCCCGTTCGTGCTGATGGGACGCGACGTGCTCGGCGTCGCGCAGACCGGCACCGGCAAGACGGCGGGGTTCACCCTGCCGATGCTCGACATTCTTTCCGGCTCTCGGGCGCGGGCGCGGATGCCACGCAGCCTCATCCTGGAGCCGACGCGCGAACTCGCGCTGCAGGTCGCCGAGAACTTCGTCCAGTACGGCAAGTTCCTGAAGCTCAACCATGCGCTGATCATCGGCGGCGAGAGCATGTCGGACCAGCGGGACGTGCTGATGCGGGGCGTCGACGTGCTGATCGCCACGCCGGGGCGCCTGATCGACATGTTCGAGCGCGGCGGAATCCTGCTGAGCGACACCCGCCTGCTGGTGATCGACGAGGCGGACCGGATGCTCGACATGGGGTTCATTCCCGATGTCGAGCGCATCGTCTCCCTGCTGCCGGCGAACCGGCAGACCTTGTTCTTCAGCGCGACGATGGCGCCCGAGATCGTGCGCCTCGGCGATGCGTTCCTGACCAACCCCAAGGAGATCACGGTCTCCCGCTCGGCCTCGGTGGCGACCACGATCATCGAGGGCCTCGTGCTGGTGGCCGAGCATGACAAACGCGAGGCGCTGCGACGGCTGATTCGCACGGAGAAGGTCCAGAACGCGCTGGTGTTCTGCAACCGCAAGGTCGACGTGGACATCCTGCACAAGTCGCTGAGCAAGCATCGTTTCAACGCCGGCGCCCTGCACGGCGACATGGCGCAGACTGTGCGCTTCGCGACGCTCGAGAAGTTCAAGGCGGGCGATCTACAGCTTTTGGTGTGCAGCGACGTCGCCGCCCGGGGTCTCGACATCGGCGGCCTGTCGCACGTGTTCAATTTCGACGTGCCGCACCATGCGGAAGATTATGTCCATCGCGTCGGCCGCACCGGGCGCGCCGAACTCGAAGGCCACGCCTTCACGATCGCCGCCCCGGAGGACCGGGCGGCGGTGGAGGCGATCGAGAAGCTGACCGGCCACCCCATCCCGCCGATGCGGGTGGAGGGGCTCGACCCCGTGGACTGGGCCGAGGACGACGGGCGCAAGCGCCGTGGTGGCCGTGGCCGGGGCGCGGGCGCGAGGAAGCCGGCCGCGCGAGCCGCGACACCGAAGCGCGCGGAGCCGGCGGGGCGGCCGGCGAGGGAAGCGCGCCCTCGGCCCGAGCCGAAGGCGGAGATCCCTGTTGCCGTCCCACCGATGCGGGAACGGCCGCCGCGTCGCGAGCCCACGCCCCGCGAGCCGAGGCCGCGCGAGCCGAGGCATCGCGAGGAGGACCTCGGGCCGGCGGTCACCGGTTTCGGCGCGGACGTGCCGGCGTTCATGACGATTGGCGCCCGGAACGCCCGTACCGGCAGTCACGTTGCTACCACGGAGCCTGAACCGGACGCTTGAGGCTCCCTCGGAGGCAAACGCATGAACGTCGTGACCAAGGTCAAGCCGGCCAGCCAGTTCACCCCGTTCCAGTGGGATGACGCGCTGCGCCTCGATGGCCAGCTCACCGAGGATGAGCGCGCGATCCGGGACGCCGCCCACGCGTACTGCCAGGAGAAGCTGTTCCCTCGCGTGCTGGAAGCCAACCGGCATGAGCGGTTCGACCGCGCGATCATGAACGAGATGGGGGAGATGGGTTTCCTCGGAGCCACCCTGGAAGGCTATGGCTGGGCCGGCGTCAACTACGTGTCCTACGGCCTGATCGCGCGCGAGGTCGAGCGCGTCGATTCAGGGTATCGCAGCGCCTTCTCGGTGCAGTCCTCGCTGGTGATGTACCCGATCTACGCGTTCGGCACCGAAGCCCAGCGCGGGAAGTTCCTGCACAAGCTGCGCAGCGGCGAGTTCGTCGGGTGCTTCGGGTTGACCGAGCCTGACGCCGGCTCGGACCCTGCGTCGATGCGCACGCGGGCCAGGAAGGTGGACGGCGGCTACCTGCTGAACGGGTCGAAGACCTGGATCACCAACTCGCCGCTGGCCGACGTGCTGGTGGTCTGGGCCAAGGACGATGCCGGCGACATTCGCGGCTACCTGCTCGAACGCGGCATGCGGGGGCTGGAGACGCCGAAGATCGAGGGCAAGTTCTCGCTGCGGGCCAGCGTCACCGGCATGATCATGATGCAGGACGTGTTCGTGCCCGACGAGAACGCGTTTCCCGAAGTCAAGGGTCTGCGCGGCCCGTTCTCCTGCCTGAACAACGCGCGCTACGGCATCTCCTGGGGCGCGCTGGGAGCGGCCGAGTTCTGCTGGCAGGCGGCGCGCGACTACGCCCTGCAGCGGATGATGTTCGGCCGCCCGTTGGCGGCGACGCAGCTGGTTCAGAAGAAGCTCGTCGACATGCAGACCGAGATCACGCTCGGCCTGCAGGCGGTGCTGCGGCTCGGCCTGCAGGCGGTGCTGCGGCTCGGCCGGCTGATGGACGACCACGAAGCCGCGCCCGAAATGATCAGCATGCTGAAGCGCAATTCCTGCGGCAAGGCGCTCGACATCGCCCGCGTCGCGCGCGACGTGCACGGCGGCAACGGCGTCGCGGACGAGTACCACGTCATCCGCCACGTGATGAACCTCGAAGCCGTGAACACGTACGAGGGCACCCACGACGTTCACGCCTTGATTCTGGGCCGTGCGCAGACCGGCCTCTCCGCGTTCGGCTGAACGGACGGCGCTCGTCCGTATCGAGCGGGTCGGCGCGGACGGCGACGGGGTTGGCTACCTCCGCGAAGCGCCCTTACCCAATCCCCTCCCAAAGGGAGAGGGCTTAAATCTCCCTCGCCCTCCGGGAGAGGGCCGGGGTGAGGGACCGATCTACGTTCCGCTTACTCTTCCGGGCGAAACCGTCCGCGCTCGCATAACCGGCCAGCGCGGCGAACCCGAAGCGCTCCTCGATCGAAGCCCCGCGCGCGTCACCCCGCCATGTCCGCATTTCGGCACATGCGGCGGCTGCGCGTTGCAGCACTGGCGCGACGGCGATTACGCGGGGTGGAAGTCGGCGGAGCTTGAGGCCGCGCTACGTCGGGCCGGTTTCGCCGAGGTTCCGCGCCCAGCGATGGCCCGCACCCCGTCGCACGCGCGGCGGCGGATGGACTTGGCGCTCCGGCGCGACGGCGGCCGCATTCGGGTCGGGCTGCATCGTCTGCGCAGCACCGACATACTCGATCTCGACACCTGCGTCGTGCTGCACCCGGCGCTGTTCGGGCTTGTCGCCCCGCTGCGCGCGTCCCTCAAGCCGCTCGCCCTGCTGCGCCGCGACGGCTCGGCGGTCGCCAATCTCCTCGATACCGGCCCCGACCTGCTGCTGCGCACCGACGCCGAACCGAGCTCAGCCGATCGCGCCGCCCTGGCCGATTTCGCCCGAGCGCAGGGCATCGCCCGCATCCATTGGGCGAAGGAGGGCAGCGCTGTTTTGGAACCGGTTTGCGTTCTGCGAACGGCCGGCGCGATCCTCGGCGGCGTGCCGGTCACGCCTCCTCCGGGCGCATTCATGCAGGCGTCTGCGGAAGGCGAGCAGGCGATCGTCGCCGCGGTGCGCGCAGGTCTGCCCACGCCGCGCGGGGCGCGCTTGCGTGTCGTGGATCTGTTCGCCGGCTGCGGCACGATCACCTTCGCGCTGGCGGCGCAGGCGCGGGTCACGGCCTACGAGGGCGACGTCGCCGCTATCGCGGCATTGCGCCAAGCCGCCAACCGGGCGGGCCTTGCCGGGCAGGTCGAGGCGGTGCAACGGGATTTGGTCCGTCAGCCTGTCAGCGCGAAAGAACTGGCTCGTGCGGATGCCGTGGTCCTGGACCCGCCGTACGCGGGTGCGGCGCCGCAAATGCCGGCGATCGCCGCCGCTCGGCCGGAGCGGGTGATCTACGTGAGCTGCAATCCCGCCGCGCTGGCCCGCGATGCGGCCGTGCTGCGGCAAGCCGGCTACCGGCTGCTGGCCGTTACGTTGGTCGACCAATTCCTGTGGTCGGCCCGGATCGAGAGCGTCTGCGTGTTCACCCGGGAGACGCCGGAGCGCAGCGCAGGCCGCCGAGATTAATCATTCGCTAATCGTTGGCTCGGCAAAAGCTGCATACAATTGAGGAAGCCAGCGGTCGGCCATGAGCCAAGATTCGATACCTGCAATGCCGTTCGGCACCGGGCTGTCCGTCTCAACCTATATGTTGGAGTGGCTTGGCACCTCGGGTGCGGGGATCAGCTATTGGAAGAGCGGCTCCCAGGGCCAGCCTCCCGCTGTTCCTCTCGTGGTCGTCGGCCAGTCCGGGTTGGATAGTTTCACGCCCGCCGATATGGCTGGCATTCAGAACGCGGCTGCCACTTGGGCCTGGGCGTGTAACGTTAGTTTATCCCAGACGGCAACAACGGCATTATTGTCCGGCCCTCGAACACGGATGTAACTACACTGAACTATAGTGGCGGGGTCGGGCCGGAGGTTGGGAGCGGTCCGCTCAACATAGCGAACGTGGACCTGAATACCGCGGGTCACCGCGTTTCGGTGCTGGGAACCATCAACTTCAGGAACGCGATCCATGAACTCCGGCATGCGATCGGCCTTGACCACACTGGTGCCTATAATGGCGAAGTATCTCAAACCGACTATCTCCCCGGCACGGTGTTTCAGGTAACTGCTCACCTGGGCGGCAGATAGCTGGCGACGCGTGGTGTGGTGGTTTGCGGGCGACGGCGTGATGCTTGACGCGGCTACGGGCGACTCGATTCAAGCTGCGTGTGACGCACGGGATCGAT
>JAABUQ010001237.1_pt1 | contig 56188 bp, 53 predicted proteins | sample 5560001 | NCBI WGS metagenome assembly JAABUQ01 (sample SAMN10711888, study PRJNA513371) | rock metagenome | isolation source: Antarctica rocks | place: Antarctica: Victoria Land, Finger Mt nord | collected 2015-12-18
GCATGACGGAGAAGCCGAGCTTCTGGAACGACTGATACATGGTGTAGGAGATGCGGTTGTTCATCGTGCCCCCGTGCATCGGGTGCGGGTGCAGGATGAGCGCCAGCGGGGCGCCGGTCTCCTTGGAATGGTGATAGCGTCCCTCAAGCCGCCCATCAGGACCGGCGAACATGACCTCAGGCATGGTGTCCAGACTTCCTTCTCTCCGCGGCCAGGCTGGGCCGTCGGTCGCTGCCGCGGCGGACCATGCCGGGCACTGCCCAAGCGTCGCTCCGACCGCTTCCAATGAACATGCTCCGCTCCGCCGCCCACCCGGCGAGTTGACCTTGCCGGGTAAACAGCTTAGCTCGGATTGGCGTCGTTTCGGGAAATCTCTTCGCCGGGACGGCGCTAATCCGTGGATGCACCTTATATAAGGTGGCCACGTCCTAAACACATAACGGAATTGTCGCATGGCATTCATGTTTCTGCGTGAAGCCATCAGTGCCTATCGGGAACGGGACCCGGCCGCCCGGTCCCGGCTTGAGGTGCTGCTGTGCTATCCGGGCCTGCATGCGGTCTTCTGGCACCGGCTTTCGCATGGCCTGTGGCGGCGGCGCCTCTATCTTACGGCACGGATGTTCGCCCATCTCGGGCGGTTCCTGACGGGCATCGAGATCCACCCTGCCGCACGCATCGGCCGGCGGCTGATCATCGACCACGGCATGGGCGTCGTGATCGGCGAAACGGCGGTGGTCGGCGACGACGTCTATTTGTATCACGGCGTAACGCTCGGGGGCACCAGCAGCGAACGGGGCAAGCGGCACCCGACGCTTGGCAACGACGTGATCGTGGGCGCCGGGGCGAAGATCCTGGGCGATATCCTGATCGGCGACGGGGCGCGGGTCGGCGCCAACGCCGTTGTGGTCCAGCCGGTGGGGGCCGGCGTCACCGTGGTCGGCATCCCGGCCCGCCCGGTCGAGCGCGACCCGGTGAAGCGGGCCGCCCCGCGGCCGGCCAGCCCCACGCCGATCTTCGTGGCCTACGGAACGCCATGCGAGGAAACGCTTGATCCCCTGGTGCGGAACCTGGAGTCGCTGCGGGCCGAGCTGCTGGCGCTTGAGGCCCGAGTCTCTGCCATGAGCCGGTCCACCGCGGCCGAGTGATGGCCTACCTCGACGCCAACGCGACGGAGCCGCTGCGGCCGGAAGCGCGGGCGGCGGTCCTGGCGGCGCTCGACCTCGTGGGCAACCCGGCCTCCGTCCACGCCGCCGGCCGCGCGGCGCGGCGGGTGCTGGAGGACGTCCGGATCGCCATCGCCGCCCGATTCGACGCTCGGGCTGAAAACGTCGTGTTCACCTCCGGCGGCACCGAGGCCAATGTGCTGGCCATCGCCGGGCTGTCGGCGGCGCGGCGGGTGATCGTCGGCGCCACGGAGCACGACGCCGTGCGCGCGGCGGCGCCCGGCGCCGAGGTCCTGCCGGTGGACGCCGACGGGGTCGCGAACCTCGACTCGCTGGCCCGTATGCTGGCGGGACCGCCGGCGCTGGTCTGCTTGATGCTTGCGAACAATGAGACCGGCACCCTTCAGCCAGTTGCAGACGCCGCGGCGCTCTGCCGCCGGCACGGCGCGTTGCTGCACGTCGATGCCGTCCAGGCCGCCGGGCGCATTGACGTCAGCTTGGCGGCGCTGGACGCCGACAGCATGGCGCTGTCCTCGCACAAGCTGGGTGGCCCGAAGGGTGCCGGTGCGCTGCTGCTGGCGCCGGGGCGGGGGGTTATGGCTGTCATCCGCGGCGGCGGGCAGGAGCGGGGGCGTCGCGGCGGGACGCCGGCGCTCCCGTGCATCGCGGGCTTCGCGGCCGCGGCCGGGCTGTCCCACCCGGACCTGCGCCCGATGCGCGACGCGGTGGAGGCCCACTCCGTCCACTGCGGCGCCGTCGTGCTGGGCGGGAGCAATCGGCTGCCCAACACAACCTGCTTGGCGCTGCCCGGGGTGCGGGCCGACACGCAGGTGATCGCGCTGGACCTTGCCGACGTCGCCGTGTCCGCCGGGGCTGCCTGCAGCAGCGGCAAGGTCGCGCGCAGCCATGTGCTGGACGCGATGGGGGCCAACGCGCTCGCCGGCGAGGCGATCCGCGTCAGCCTGCCCTGGAACGCCGCATGGGATGACGTGCAGGCATTTCAGCACGCTTACGGCGCCATGGCAGCACGGCTGGCGAAACGGGCGGCCTAGCGCCATATCGGCGTCATGCGTCCGAACAGCCCCATCTACCTCGACAATCAGGCCACTACGCCCTGCGACCCCCGGGTGCTGGCGGCCATGCTGCCCTGGTTCACCGAACGCTTCGGCAACCCGCACAGCGCCGAGCATCGGATGGGCCAGGACGCGGAGGCTGCCGTCGAAGCGGCGAGGGCCGAGGTCGCGTCGCTGATCGGCGCGGAGCCGCGAGAGATCGTGCTGACCTCCGGCGCGACGGAGGCGAACAACATTGCCATCAAGGGCGCCGCCCGCCATGCCCGGCGCATGGGCGACCCGCGCCGCCGGGTCGTCACGGTGGCGACCGAGCACAAATGCGTGCTGGAAAGCGTGGCCGACACGGCGGAGGACGGGTTCGAGCCGGTCGTGCTGCCGGTCGGTCCCGATGGCCGGTTGGACCCGGCCGTGCTGCGGGCCGCCTTGGCCGAGCCGACCTTGCTGGTCAGCGTCATGGCCGTGAACAACGAGACCGGCGTGATTCAGGACATCGCGGAACTGGCGGCCATCGCGCGGGACGCCGGGGCGCTGTTCCACACCGACGCGGCGCAGGCCGCCGGGAAGCTTCCTTTCGACGTGGGGGGCATCGACCTGCTGAGCCTCAGCGGCCACAAGCTGTACGGCCCGAAGGGCGTCGGCGCGCTATATGTCCGCCGCCGCCCGCGGGTGCGGCTCGCGCCGTTGTTCTCCGGCGGCGGGCAGGAGCGCGGGCTGCGGTCCGGCACCCTACCCACGCCGCTCGTGGTCGGCTTGGGCGAGGCGTGCCGGTTGGCGGGGCTGGAGATGGGGGAGGAGGCGACGCGCCTGGCCGGGCTGCGCGACCGCTTGCTCGCCGGGCTGCGGAGGCACATGCCCGAACTCGCGTTGAACGGGTCGCTGCGGCACCGCATCCCCGGCAACCTCAACATCACCTTTCCCGTGCCGGCACTGGACCTCATGCAAGCCGTGCCAGAACTTTGCGTGTCTACCGGCTCCGCATGCAGCTCGGCGGCGATTGAACCCAGCTATGTCTTGCGCGCGATTGGTTTGACGGACGCTGTGGCGGCACGGACCTTGCGCCTGGGGCTGGGACGCTTTACCTCCGCGGCCGATGTGGACTTCGCCGCGGAGGCGTTGGCCGCCGCCGCCCTCCATCCCGCCCTTAACGCCGAGGCCTGAAATGCCCAAGATGACTTTCATCGAACGCAACGGCGCACCGCGCGAGGTGGACGCGCCGCTGGGCTTGTCGGTGCTGGAGATCGCGCACAAGCACGGGGTCGATATCGAAGGCGCCTGCGAGGGATCGCTCGCCTGCTCGACCTGCCACGTCATCGTCGACTCCACCTGGTTCCAGCGGCTGGCCAAGCCGACGGAGGATGAGGAGGACATGCTCGACCTGGCCTTCGGACTGGAGGCGACCTCCCGCCTGGGCTGCCAGATCGTCATGACGGCGGCGCTTGACGGGCTAGTGGTCAAACTCCCGGCCGCGACGCGCAACGCGCAAGGGTAGGGGCGGCGTCATGCGCATCGTCGCCGCGATGTCCGGCGGCGTGGACAGCAGCGTGGTCGCCGGGCTGCTGCATGAGGCCGGGCACGAGGTGATCGGCGTCACCTTGCAGCTTTACGACCATGGCGCCGCCACGGGCCGCCGGGGCGCGTGCTGCGCCGGGCAGGACATCCACGACGCGCGGGACGTGGCCGACCGCCTCGGCATCCCGCATTACGTGATCGACGCGCAAACCCGGTTCCGAAGTGCTGTGATCGGCGACTTCGCCGACAGCTACGCCGCCGGGCAAACGCCGGTGCCCTGCGTCCGCTGCAACATGTCGGTGAAGTTCACGGATTTGCTGGGCCTAGCGCGCGACCTCGGCGCGGAGGCAATGGCGACCGGGCATTACGTGCGGCGTGTCGAGGGCTCCCACGGACCGGAACTGCACCGCGCCGCCGACCCGGGGCGCGACCAGAGCTGGTTCCTGTTCGCCACGACCCGTGACCAACTCGCGTTCTCGCACTTCCCGCTCGGCGACATGCCCGGCAAGGAGGTGGTGCGGGACCACGCCGCCCGGCTCGGACTTGCGGTCGCGGCCAAGCCGGACAGCCAGGATATCTGCTTCGTGCCCCAGGGATCCTATGCCGACCTGGTGGCCCGGCTGCGCCCGGAGGCGGGCGAGGCGGGCGAGATCATCAGCCGGGATGGCCGCGTGCTGGGGCGGCATTCCGGCGTCGCACGCTACACCGTGGGCCAGCAAAAGGCTTTGGGCGCCGCGTCGTTCGACGCCGGGCAGCGTCAGGCCGTGCTGGCGGTGGATGCGGAGCGGCGGCGCATTGTGGTGGGGCCGCGTTCCGCCGGCAGCGACAGCGTCCGCCTGCGCGAGGTCAACTGGCTGGTCGATCCACCCTCGGCGCCCCTGCGCTGCACGGTGAAGCTGCGGGCGCGGGAAGCGCCGCAGCCCGCGGCGGTCGTGGCCACCGAAGCTGGCGCCGCCGTTCGGCTCCAAGCGCCGGCGCTGGCCGCGCCGGGCCAGGCTTGCGTGTTTTATGACGAAGGCCGGGTGCTCGGCGGCGGCTTCATCGAGCGGGCATGACGGCCCCCGGTTGACGCCAAACCCTCGCTGAGGCATATCCCCCGCCCGGCCCGGCGGCGTAGCTCAGTGGTAGAGCAGGGGAATCATAATCCCTTGGTCGGCAGTTCAAATCTGTCCGCCGCTACCAGCCGGCCCGGGTCAGCCCGGCGCCACCACGCGGCGATACAGGTGCCACGTCGCATGGCCAAGCACCGGCATCGCGACCGCAAGCCCCACAAACAGCGGCAAGCAGCCCAGCAGCAGCACAGCCGCGACGACGAAGCCCCAGGCCAGCATGGTCGCGGGATTGGCCATCACCGCCCGGACCGAGGTCTGCACCGCGACCAGCGGACTCACATGGCGGTCCAGCAGCAGTGGGAACGACACCGCGGCAATCGTCAGCACCAACAGTGCAAACAGGAAGCCCACGGCGTTGCCGACCACCAGCAGTTCCCACACATGCGGCGACGCCTGGATCGTCTCGATGAAGTCGCCCATCGCGGACGGCGCCTCTCCCCCGATTGTCAAGGCATAGATCGCCCGCGCGACGCCGAGCCACACGGCGAAGATGAGGAACAGGACGCCGCCGAGCATGGCGACAGAGAGCATGGCCGGGCTGCGCAGCACGTCAAAGGCGTTGAGCCAGGACACCGGCAGGCCAGCCTCCCGCCGCCGGCTGAGTTCATACAGCCCAATCGCCAGCACAGGCCCGACCAGCGCAAACCCGGCGACGAGCGGGAAGGCCAACGGCAGCAGGTTGTTGCCGACCGCGACCCGCGCCGACACCAGCCCGATGATCGGGTAAAGGATACACAGGAACACCAACTGCGTGGGAATGGCGAGGAAGTCTCTCCAGCCCTCGGCGAGCGCCGCCCGAAGATCGGCAAGGCCGATCCGGAGTACGACCGGAGCAGGTGCCGCAACCCCATTGGCCGTCATGGAAAGGTCTGACATGCGTCCTCCTTTTGCCCACTAACGAATACGCAGGGGAGCCGAAGGCGTGGGCCGCCTCGGCCGTTATCTGAACGCTAACACGGCAGTTTCTGCAATTGCACGCATAACCCGGCCATGCATTCCATAACCGAAGCGTGTGTTCAGGCTTGAACGGGGAGGACAGCGGCGCGTTGCCCGCCGTACCGGGCCTACTCCGCCGGAGCGAGCCGGACGGGCGCCACCGGCGGCGTGGGATTCAGGCCCAGGCGCATCGCCAGCGACATCGCATAGAACACCCCTTTGAACGCCAGCACGGGGATCACGGAATTCCAGCTTCCCCGCAGGTTGCCGGCCAGCAGGCTCACCAGACCGTCGCGCATCCGCAGAACGTTCTTCGGCGCCATGAACAAATGGCGCAGCGCCGGGGTGTTGATGCGGTAGATCAGCCAACTGATGCGGTGCATGGCGTGCGTCACGTCGCGCTCGACCCGCCGCGCCTTGGCCCGCCCGGCGGCCGGGCTGTCGAGCCAGGCATCGGCCACGTCGGCGCCGAGGTCGCCCGCCGTCATCGCGAGCAGCACGCCGCTGGAGAACACCGGGTCCACGAAGCCGAACGCGTCGCCGATCAGCATGTAGCCCTCGCCCCAAGCGGCCGTAGAGCGGTACGAGTAGTTGCCGGTGCTGGTCACATCGGACAGCAGCTCGGCCCGGCGCATCCGGGCGCTGACGGTCGGGCTGCCGTCGATGCGGTCCATCAGCAGGTCGTGCGGCGTGCCGCGGCGGCCTTTGAACGCCGATTGGTCGCCGACGAAACCGACGCTCATCACGCCGTCCGGCAGTGGGATCATCCAGAACCAGCCGTCCTCGGCCAGGTGCACGGTGATATAGCCCTCAAGCTCGCCGCCGCGCCGCTCGACGCCTCGGAAATGGGCGTAAAGTGCCGCGGTCGTGTTGTGCTTGTTGCTTTCCTTGGTGCGGAGTTTGCCCGCCAGGAAGGTGTCGCGGCCGGAGGCGTCCAGCACGAAGCGCGGCGCGTAGCGGCGCAGCTCGCCGTCCAGCCCGGCCGCCGTCACCTGCGCCCGCCCGTCCGGCGGCGCGAACTGCATCTCGGTGACGCGGGTGTTCTCCTCCGTGCGGGCGCCGCGGGACCGGGCGGTGCGGAACAGCAGCTCGTCGAACTCGGCCCGGCGGACCTGCCAGGAGTAGGTGTATTGCTTGTCGAGGCCGAGCGCGAAAGTGAAGTGCACGCTCTGCCCGGTGGCGTCGGAAATGAACTCGGCGCCGGGCTTGTGCACGCCGAGGGCGGCGACCTGCTCGCGCAGGCCGAGCCGGTCGAGCAGGGCAGTGTTGCGCGGCAGCAGCGATTCGCCGATGTGAAACCGCGGATGCGCGGCCTTTTCCAGCAGCACGACATCCCGCCCGCGCTCCGCCAGCAGCGCCGCCGCGGTGGAGCCGGCCGGGCCGCCGCCGATGATCAGGACGTCGCACTCTTGGGTCTGGTCCGTCATGCCGGGCACTCTCCTTCGCGAACACCCTGTCGCCCCGCCGCTGTGCGGGTCAAGTCATTCCGCCATTGATCGAGACGCACTGCCCCGTGATGTACCCGGCGCGGTCGGAGGCCAGGAAAGCGACGAGGTCGGCCACCTCCTCCGGCCGTCCGGCGCGCTTCATCGGCACGAGGTTCGCGATGCGCTCCGCGCTCATCGCCGCATCGACGGCGGGCGAGGCGATGACGCCGGGCGCCACGGCGTTCACCGTGACCCCGCGGCTCGCGACCTCCCGCGACAGCGACTTCACCGCGCCGATCAGCCCGGCCTTGGCGGCGGCGTAGTTGACCTGGCCCCGGTTGCCCAGCAGCGCCGAAACCGACGACACGGCGACGATCCGGCCCCACCGCGTCGCCATCATCGGCAGCAGCAGCGGACGGACCGCGCCGTAGAACCCGCCGAGCGATACGTCGAGCACGCCGCTCCATTGCGCGGCGCTCATGCCCGCCATCGGCACGTCCGCGTGGGTGCCGGCGTTGTGCACCACGACCTGCGGCACGCCGCGGGACAGCACGTCCAGCATGGCCGCCTCGGTCGCGGCGAAGTCCGCGAGGTCGCAGGACATGGTTTCAGCCGAGCCGCCGCTGCCAACGACCTCGGCCGCCAGCGCCTCGGCGCGGGGCAGGCCGGCATGGGCGTGGATCACGACGTGCAGGCCGTCCGCCGCGAGGCTGCGGCAGATCGCGGCGCCCAACGGGCTGGCGCCGCCGGTGACGAGGGCGCGCTTCATGCGGGCAGCGCGACCGTGGCGCGTCCGGACAGCAGCGGCGTGCCGTCCGCGGCCTCCACCGAGAGCGCGTAGATGACGCCGCCCGCCTCCTGCCGTTCCAGCCCGGCGGACACGCGCAGTTCGCCGTATGCTGCCATGTCGAGCCGCTCAACGGCCAGCATCACGCCGCGCAGCGCCGCGACGTAGCCGGCCCGCTGCGCCACCCCGCCCGCAACCAGCGCGCCGTGCAGCGCCGCCGCCTGCAGCGCGTATTCCAGACCGCAGCACGACGAGAGCCGCCCGTTCCGCCGCAGCGGGTTCGCCGCGTCCAGGTGCGACCGCGTCCGGCATAGGATGGTCCCTGCATCCCACGCCTCCACCCGGTCAAGCAGCACCATGGCGCCGGCGTGCGGCACCAGCGCAGCGATGTCGATGACGCCCGCGCCGCTCATCCGGCTCCGTCCAACTCGATATCGAGCCGCCCGTCGAGGTAAGGGACCGCGTGCCGATCCGACGCCCCGAGCGCCAGGGCTTCCAGCAGCCGCAAGGATTGCGCAACCACGTTGCCCGCCGCCAGCGCGTGCAGCGCCGGGTTGCGCGGCGCCCATGCGCCCGGCGCCGGCGGAGTCGCGCAGTAACCGACCCGGATCGTCGCCATCGGCATTCCCATGCCCAACGGCGCCAGCACCAGTCCGATGCCGAACGCCGACGCCGTCGGGCGCAGCGTCGAGAGCGGCACCGGCAATGGGTGGTCGTAACAGCACAGCAGCACCGCCTCGCGATCCGCCACCACCTCCGTCATCGCCTTCAGCAGCGCCGCCGCCCAGGTCCAGTCATGCGCGCCCAAACACGTCGCCGGCTGCTGCCCCGCGGTCGCAATCGACCAATACCCGGCGGCGGCGTTGTGCACCGAGTTATGGAACGCGGTCGGCGACACCACGCGCTCACCGTCCTGCGCCGCGGCCAATGCCTCCAGGAGGCCGCCGACCACGACCCCGTCGCCGTTGCTGCTGCCGAACACGCTGCGCAGGCTGCCGGACGGCAGCCCGGAGGACAGCGCGGTCTCCTGCGCGACGGCCAGCGCCAGGCGCACCACCGGGCCGGTGCGCCGCCGTTCGGTGGGCGCCAGGATCGCCGGCACGGGCGGCGGCGAGAGGCACGGCTCATACGGCTTGGCACCGGCCAGGACGGGCTGGCTCGCAGCCCATCCCTCCAGCCCCGGCCCCCAGACCGACACGCCGACGATGCCGGCGACGAGATCGCTTGCCGTCCCGGTCAATGCAGCAGGCCGAGGACCAAGCTGCAATTGGCGCCCCCGAAGCCGAAGGAGTTGCTGACCACGGTCCGCACCGGGCGGTCGAGGGTGCGGGTGACGACCTGCGCGCGGAAGGTCGGGTCGGGTGCGTCGACGCCGAGGCACCCGGCGACGAAGCCGCCCTCCATGCACGCCCCGGCGATCACCGCCTCCAGGATGCCGCACGCGCCGAGGGCGTGGCCGGTCCAGCCCTTGGTGGAGCTGCACGGCACGGCATCGCCGAACACGCTTGCCACCGCCAAATCTTCTGCCGCGTCGTTCGCCCGGGTGCCGGTGCCGTGCAGGTTGATCCAGTCCACGTCTCTTGGCGCCAACCCGGCGCGGCGCAGCGCCTGCCGCATCGCGCCGGACGCGCCGGCGCCCTCCGGGTGCGGATGGGACATGTGATAGCCGTCGCTGCTGGCGCCGGCCCCGAGCAGCGCCAGGCGGGGCGCCGTGCGGCCGTCCCGCCGCCGGGCGTCGGCACGCTCCAGCAACGCGAAGCCCGCCGCCTCGCCAATCGAGATGCCGGCGCGGTCGGCGGCGCAGGGGCGGCAGGGCGTGGGGGACAGCAGCTCCAGCGCCGAGAAGCCGTGCAGCGTCAAGCGGCACAGGCTGTCCGCGCCGCCCACGACGGCCGCGTCGCACACGCCGGTACGGATGAGCTGCTCCGCATCCATGAAGCAGCGAGCGCTGGATGCGCAGGCGTTGGACACCACCAAGGCCGGTCCGCGCAGCCCGAGCGCCGTGCGGACATAGCTGCCGAGCGAGAACAGGTCCTGGGTATGCTCGTAGTTGAACCCGGCCGGTAAAGGGCCGCCGTCGCAACGGCGCTGGTAGGCGTCCTCCGCCGCGGTGACGCCGCTGGTGCTGGTGCCGAGCACGACGGCAATGCGGTCGGCGCCGTACTCGGCCCGGGCCTCCGCGACGGCGTCGGCGAACCCGTCCGTGCGCAGCGCCATGTCGGCCAAACGGTTGTTGCGGCAATCGAAGCGGGCCATCATGGGCGGCAGCGCGTGTTCCTTGACCCCCGCCACGCGGCCGATCCAGCCGCCGACACCCGGGTCGAAATTGTTGGGCACGAGGCCGCCGGTCCGGCTGAGCAAGGCGTCACGGTGCGCGGCCACGCCCCGCCCGGCGGCGCTCACGGCGGTGCAGGCGGTCAGGACCAGCGGCTCGGTCATCGTGAAATTCCCTCACTGGGCGACTGGCCCGCGAACAGGAAGGAGAACGCCATCGCCAGCAGCGCGCCGGTGGCGACCGTCGCCCCAATGTCGCGCAGCAGCGGCGTCTGGCAAGCCGCCAGCAGGCCGAACGTCAAGAGGGTCATGCCGTTGCACGTCACCAGGGTGCGGAGCGTCCGGGCACGCTCCTCCGCATCGAGCGGACGGCGCGCGAAGAACAGCGCGTAGTCCAGGCCGACCCCGGCCACCAGTTGCAGCGCCACCAGGTGGATCAGTGACAGCCGCACCTCCGCGGCGGTCAGCCCGGCCACCGTCACCAGCAGCGCCGCCCCGACCGCGCCCAGCACCCGCAGCACCCGCACGGGATTGCGCAAGCCCGCCGCGAGCACGGCCAGCACCGCCAGCCCGCTCCAGCCCAGCCAACGCCAGGCCTGCGCCGTGTAGCCGGACAGGATGCCGCCCAGCTCCGTCCGCATATCGACGTAAACGGCGCCGCCTTGTCCCTGGAGCGCCGCGGCCAGGCGCGCGGGGTCGCGCACGCCTTGCAGGACGACCGGCCCCTGCCAGGCGCCATCCCGTGGGAACAGCAGCGGGTCCAGCCGGGCGGCGAGGGGGCTGCCGGCCAGGTCCTCCGGCCGCAGCGGGGCCAGGCCGCGCGACGCGGCGACGGCGTCGAGGAAGGGCTGGAACGCGCCGGGTCGGAATGGCAGGCCGTCGCGCGCCTGATCGAGCCGCGCCGCCAGCGTGTCGGAGTCCGGCAGGGCGGCGATGCGGGCGGCCTGCGTGGCGGCGCTGGGCAGCAGGCGGGCGGCGTACTCCGCGCCGCCGATCACACCCTCGTCCCGCAGGCGACCGAGCAGCGGAACCAGCGCCTCCTGCGCCGACAAGACCGCTTCCGGGTCCCGTCCGCGCAGGATCAGGAGCTGCCCGACATCCGGCGCGCCGAGCGCCGCGCGCAGCTCCGCGTCGAGCGCGCGGGACGCGGCCGGCACCGGGCTGAGGTTGGCGAGGTCGCCCTCCCACGCTGGGCCGCCCACCGCCAGCAGCCAGCCGGCGGCGGCGAGCACGGGGAGGAGGCCGAGCCAACGCCCCCGCCGCAGCCGCTCGACCCGCAGCAGCCAGGCCGGGTTGCCGGCGGCGACGGGGGCTAGGTTGGCGGCAACGATCAGCCGGGGCAGCAGCCACCAAGTGGCCGCCGCGGCCGTCGCCAGCCCGGCCGCGGCGAACACCCCGAGCTGCGCCAGGCCCGGAAACCCCGACAGCACCATGGCCGAAAGGCCCAGCACCGCCGTCAGCACCGCCAGGACGAAGGCCGGGCCGATGCGGGCGCGGGTCGCGGCGGCCGGCTCGCCGCGCTTGCGGTGGCCGATCATCAGCACGGGGTAGTCCACCGACACGCCCAGCATGGTGGCGCCGAATCCCAGCGCCACCCCGTGCACCGCACCAAAGGCCGCCTGCACCGCGATGGCAGCGACCGCGACGCTGAGCACCACAGGGACCGCAATGGCCGCAATCACCAGCGGCGAACGGAACCGCCACCACAGCAGCAGGACGACCAGCGCCGTGGACACGGTGGCGATGCGGTGCACGTCGCCCTTGATCGCCCGGGCCGCGTCCCGCGCGAACACCGCGGGTCCGGCGATCAGCAGCCGGGCCGGGCCGGGGTTTGCGGCGCGAAACGCGGCCTCGATGGCGGCGGTCGCGGCTTCCTGCGCCGGCACGTCCATGCCGCCGGCCCGGGTGCGGGCCAGCAGCAGCGCCCGGTCGCGGTCTGGCGCGAACCATGCGCCGTCGACCGTGCGGACCTGGCTGCTGCCGATCCAGGTGCGCAGCAGCGCCAGGAACGCGCCCGGCGGATCGGCCAGGCCGAACTGGGTGGCGAGCGGCGCGGTGGACGAGCGGAGCTGGCGCAGCAGACTCTCCAGCCCGCGGCGCAGCGAGGGCGTGTCGAACGATGCTGGCGCCAGCAGGTAACGCCGGGCGAACAGGTCCGCCTGATCCGTATCGGCGAGCGCCGCCTGGCCGCCGGCCACGACGCTGAACAGGGCAGAGTCACGCAGGCTTGCCGCCAATGCGGTGCTGATGCGGGCGAGGTCGGCCGTGGGGGCGCCCTCGATCCCCAGCAGGATCAGGCCGGTGGCGGAGCCGGCCCGCGCTTCCTGCATGACCAGCCGCGCGGCCTCCGTCCCGCCTTGCGGCAGGAAGTCCGCCATGTCGGTGCGGACGGTGACGGCGCTGAGCGCCGCCGCGAGCAGCAGCCCAGCCGCCAGCAGCGCGCCGAGCACCGGGACGGCTCGGCGCATCAGGAAAGCGGCCGGATGGCCATCTGCTGCTCGTCGCCGTTCGCCTGCACCAGCCGCACCGCCGACACATCCGGCCCCCGGCCCGACACCTGGGCCTGCCGCAGCAAGCGGGCGGCGCGCGGGTCGAGCGGCACGAGGCCGAGGGTCCAGGCATCCAGGCTGCCCGCCGCCGTCACGGCGAAGGCCCGGCGCAGCGCGGGGAGGTCCCCCGCCAGCGGGCTGCGGATCGCGTCCACCAGCGTGCGCAGCTCCGGCACGGCGCCGAGGTCCAGAACCCGCGGCGCCTCGTTCCCCGCGGTCAGCACCAGCCGGGCGCCGTCCACCACCAGGCTCTCGGGCTGCGGCCAGTCGGTCGTCTTGGCAAGGTATCCCGGGCGGCGATACAGCAGGTGCCCGGTGCTGAGCAGCGGCTGGTCCAGCGCCGCGAAGCGCCGGGTTTCCTGGAAGGCGGCGCGGCGCTCCGGCACCGCGGCCAAGCCCGCCATCAGCGCCTGGAGGTCGAGGCCATCAGCCGCCTTGTCCAACCCCCAAACCCGGCGCGGCGCGAGCAGCGCCAGCAAGCCCGCCAGGCTCCAGTGCGACAGGCTCCGGCGCGGCAGACGTCGAGGGTCCATCGGGCGGTTCCCAGAACGGGTAGAAGTTGAACCAGTTGAACGGATGCGCCCGGCACGCCCGCTCCAGCGCCGCCGCATAGCGGGCGACATGGGCATCGAGGTCCACCGCCCGGCTGGCCCGGCGCAGCACGACGCGGTCGGCAAACGGCTCGAACCGCACGGCGTAGCGCCGCGGCCCCGTCCGGACCCCATAGAACAGCACCACCGGCGCGGCCAGGGTGGAGGCGAGCACGAACGGTCCCGCCGGGAACGCCGCCGGGCTGCCGAAGAAGGGCGCCAGGACCCGGCGCTGCCCGGATGGCGAGCGGTCCGCCAGGATGCCGACGATCTCGCCGCGCACCACGCACTCATGGGCGCGGATCATGCTGGCGGGGTCGCCAATCTCCAGGACGCTGCGGCGCAGGTCCGGGGCCAGCCGGTCCAGCAGCGCGGTGAGCGCGCCCGCGTTGCGGCGGAACATCAGCGCCCAGACCGGCACCGGGCAAGGCCCCGCGACGGCGCGCAGCACCTCGAAGCTGCCGAGATGGGCGCCGAGCAGGATGCAGCCCTGTCCGCCGGCGAGGATGGCGGCCAGGTGCTCCAGCCCTTCCGTGTCGATGCGGAAGCCGTGGGGCTGTCCGGCAAGCAGGAACACGCGATCCAGCACGGCGCAGGCGAAGGTGTGGAAATGCCGCGCCACGTCCCACCCCCGGGCCGGGCGGCCAAGCGCCCGGCGCAGGAAGTCGCGCGACGCCGCCCGGGCAAGGCCGGAGGTCAGAAGGAACCATGCGGTGATCGGCAGCAGCAGCACCCGGCCTAGCGGCCACCCGGCGCGCTGCGTGCACCACAGCGCCACACGCAGCAGGGTCCCGCTGCCCCGCTCCGGCTGTGCGGCCCAGGCTGTCGGGGTCATGACGCGCTGCCCAGCGCGACCGACCCGTGCAGCGCCGGCTGTCCTTCGACTGTGCAGGCGAACGCGACCCGATCGCCGCCGGGATCGCAGGACACGAGCACGTCTTGCCCGGGCTGCACCGGCAGGGTGAACCTCACCGACGGCATGCCGACTACCCTGCGGCCCGGCCGCTGCGCCAGGATCAATGCGAAAGCCGCGTCCAGCAGGACGACGCCGGGCACCACCGGCCGCCCCGGGAAGTGGCCCGGCAGGCTCGGATGGTCGTCCGGAATGCAGAACCCGCCCACGGGCTGCATCAGGCGGGCGCGTCGTGCCGGGCCAGCAGCGCCAGCAGCGCCCCCTGCGGCAGCTTGCCGAGTTCGTTCCGCGGCAGCGCGTCCACGCACACCACCCGGCGCGGCAGGAACAGCGGATCGACCCGGCCGCGCAGCTCCGCGAGGATGCTGTCCGGGCTGCGCCGGGGTGCCACCACGACCGCCATGAGCCGGGCGGTGGCGCGCTGCTCCAGGTCGCCCGGAACGACGAACACCCCGTCCGCCACGCCGTCCAGCGTGGTCAGGATGCGGTTCAGCCCGGACAGCGACGCGCGGCGTCCGCCCAGCTTCACCAGGTCGGTCCGGCGTCCCAGCAGCCGGAAGCGCCGCGTGTCCAGGGTTTCGATGTGGTCGGCGAGCACGGCCGGCTCGGCCCAGGGCGCCGAGACCGTCGTTGCCTCCGTGTCCTGTTCCACCGAAACGCCGGGGTAGGCGGTCCAGGTATCCCCGTCCAAAGTACGGCGGCTGGCGACGGAGCCGACCTCCGTTGCGCCGAAGATCTCCAGCATTGGCGCCTGCCAGCGCCGCTCCGCCTCGGCGGCAAGGTCATTGTCCAGCGGCGCGGTGGCGGAGATAGCGGCCCGCAGCGGCGGCAGCCCGGTGCCGGCGTGCAGCAGGGCGCGGATCTGCAAGGGTGTCGTGACCAGGATGCGCGGGGCCGGCACTGCAGACAGCGCGGCGTGCACGTCGCCGGGATAGAATGCCGGACCGCACCAGCTTGCGGCGGGGGTATGAAGCGGCAGCAGCACGGTCAGCTCGAAGCCGTACATGTGCTGCGGCGGCACAGTGCCGACGATTGTGCTCGGGTGGGCTGCATCGAGCGCGAACTGCGCGGCGGCGGCCCGGCTGCGGTGGACCAGCGCGCCCCACGGCTTGTCATGCGGGACCGGCTCGCCGGTGCTGCCGGAGGTGAACACGACTGCGGCGATCTGGCGTGCGGGAATGAACGGGACTGGCGGCGCGGCGGCAGGAGTTTCGCCGCCCGGGCGCACGGGGCAGGTAGGGAGCGGGATGGCGGGGGCCTCGGCGGCAGCGTAGGCGTCAGGAAACCGCGCAGCCAACGCCGCCAGCCCGGCCTCCGACCGGTCCCCCGTCAGCAGGCAGGGCTGGCAGCGGAGCAGTGCTGCGGCGAAGGCGACGGCAAAGGCGTAGCGGTCTTGGCACAGATTGACCATGTGCCCGGCGTCCGGCAGCGTTTCCGCCAAGGCCAGCGCGTCATGCAGGAAGGCGGCGGCGGTCACTGGCCGGCCATGGCGGTAAAACAGGACCGCGCCCGACGCCCGGTCGGTCAACGGCTGGAGATCAGGCCCTGCTGCGGATGCCGTCACGCGGGCCATGCCTAGCGGGTCCGGTGCGCCTCGATGTGGCCGGTCAGGCTGCGGAGCGAGGCGAAGATCTGGTGGTTGCGCTCGTCGTCCGACCGCAGCTCGAAGCCATACGCGCGGGTGATGGCCAAGGCCAATTCCAGCGCATCAATCGAGTCCAGGCCCAAGCCCTCCCCGAACAGCTGCATGTCCGGGTCGATGCTGTCCGCCGCGACCTCAAGCTGCAGCGTGTGGACGAGCAGATCGGCCACGGCCCGCTCGGGTGCAGTCTGGATCTGGATGCTCAGCACGGGATCACCCTTGAGTTCGGTCACGTTCACTCCTGTATCGACCATAGCCGAGTTGCCGCGTGCCGCAACATCCTAGCGCGCCAGGGTGCAGTAAAGGATGAACGGAAGGAGGCGTCAGTCCAGCGTGGCAATGGGCCGCTGCTGCCCCATCCCCCAGAGCCGCATGCGTTCCTGGGCCACCGATTGGTAGAATTTGTCATAGAACGCCGGGAACGCCGGGTCCTCGGCATAGGGCGGCCGCTCCTGCCACCAGCCGAGCGGTCGGCGCTCGGCCTCGGCGTCCCGGTAGGCCGCGGCGAACGCCGCCGCGTTCCGACGGAGGTCCAACTCGGCGGGGTCGCTGAAGATCGAGTCGAACCAGCCCTGGTACGGGCCGAACGGCGGGGCGTCGTAGAAGATCAGCTTGAGGTCGGTGTCGTACACCTCGTTTGGCCGCTGCGGCCCGCGCGATTCGGCCAGGGCGCCCGGCCCGGCCGGCAGGCGGCCGTATTCCAGCAGCGAACGGCGGGCTGCCGGGTCGCGGTAGGCTTCCGCCAAATCCAGCAAGCGCAGGTCGTTGGCCCGGCGCATCAGGTTGACGAACTCGTTCTTCGGCGTGGGGAAGTCGAACACCGAGACCAAGAACGGGCGGTGGATGCGCCACGGCGCCCAAAGCCCGGCGGCGGCGAGCGCGTTGTGCGCCAGGTGGATGCAGTTGTCGGTGAACACGCTCCACTCGAACTGCTGCGTCCCGCTGCGGTACGGCGCGTTCTGCCCGTTGAGGAATGCCACCATCGCCGCCATCTGCGCCCGGCTGACCGGCACGCGGGCGCAGTACCGGCCGCGCCCGAGGCTGATGGCGTAGTCGGTCGCGACCGAAACCTCGTACTTCGTGTCCTCCGGCGTCCAGCCGGGCGGCAGGGTGGCGAACACCCACGGGTGGAAGACGACTCCGTCGTAGATGCCGAGGCGCTTCGCCTCTTGCTGCACCTGGGCGTAGGCGTCGCGCGTCACCGGCGCGTCTGGCGGCAGGCCGCCGTGGAAGAAGAACTCGCGGCCTGGCGTCGCCACCCACTTCGCGTTCAGGAAGTGCGCGTTCATGCTCAGGCCCACGCCGTCCGGCGGGCGGCCTTCCGTCCCGTTGCAGACCTCCAGCACCGGGTAGGGAAGGCCCCCGGCCCGGCAGGCGCCGTTGAGGTAGAACACCGCGTGCCCGCCGATCTCCCCCCGGATGTCCGCGCCGAAGCCGGGCTTCTTCTTGATCTGCGACAGCGCGCAATACTCGGCGTAGTAAGGGTGCCGGTCGGCATAGGCGGCCTCGTCCCCGGCCGCGCCGGGGATGTTGAAATTGGCAACGCTGCACGCGGTGAGCCAAAGGGCGGCCAGCAGGGATGCCAAGCGTCGTGCGGCCATGGCGCTTGCTGTATCGCGCCGTCCTGCCCGGTGTCCACCCGCGGGCCCGGCCGGGCGGATGCCTCTTTGTTGGGCAAGGGCGAAGCGGCCGCCGAAACGGATGCAAAAAGATGCAGCCTCCCATCTGGTATGGGCTTTGCTTTAATGGACGCAGGCGGGCTATTCCATGCCGGCTTTATGCCCACTTAACTCCCCGGGGCGCGGCTGCGAACCCCGCGCTGCCCGAAAGCCGCGTGCCTGCGCTGGAGGAGACTGCTTGATGCCCACGAACTCGCTGCTTGACCCGGCGCCCTTTACGCTCAGCCTGCATGGCCTGCGCGTGTTGCTGGTGGGCGGGGACATGGCGGCGGCCGATTTCCTGCTGCACCAGGGCGCGCTGCTGCACGTCGTCAACCCGGTCCCCGACGCAGGCACGCTGGCCCTGGCGGCGGAGAACCGGTTGCGGCTAGACCGCCGGACGTTCGATCCGGCCGACTTCGACGGCGTGCGGCTGTGCGTCGCGGCGCCAGGGCCGGTCCATGCCGCGGCGGCGGCGCGGGGCGTCATGGTGGGCGCGCTGCCTGCGGCACAGCTCCGGACCGGGCGGGCCGTCCTGGTTGGCGCCGGGCCGGGCGACGCGGGCCTGCTGACGGTGCGCGCCGTCGAGGCGATCCGGGACGCCGACGTGGTGATGTATGACAAGCTGATCGGTCCCGAGGTGCTGGCGCTGATCCGGCCCGGCGCGCGGCGGATCGACGTCGGCAAGCGCTGCGGACGGCACGCCATGGCGCAGTCGGCCATCAACGCCTTGATCGTCCGCCACGCCCAGGCCGGCCGCCACGTCGTGCGCTTGAAGGGCGGCGACCCCTTCGTGTTCGGGCGCGGCGGGGAGGAACTGGAAAACCTGCGCGCCGCCGGCGTGCCGACGGAGGTCGTGCCCGGCATCACCGCGGCGCTGGCGGCCGCGGCCCGGCTCGGCATCCCGCTGACCCATCGCGGCGCCTCGCGCAGCCTGCATTTGATCACGGCGCACGGTAGCGACGACCGGCTGCCTGAGCATGACTGGACGGCGCTGGCCCGCGCCGGCGGCACGCTGGCGGTGTATATGGGCGTCCGTACCCTGCCGCTGCTCGCGGCCCGGCTGCTGGCCGCCGGCATGGCGCCCGACACGCCGGCCATCGCGGTGGAGAACGCGACGCTTGCCCAAGAGCGCCGGATGCCCGGCACGCTCGCCGGGATCGCCGACGCAGTCGCCGCCGCCGGGCTGGACGGGCCGACCCTGGTGCTGATCGGCGCGGTTGTGGCGATGGCGGATGTCGCGGCAGCGGTGGTTGAGGACGACCTTGCGGCCTGACCCGGCGGCGATGCCCGAGGAGCATCGCTTCGCCACCTACGTCCGCACCCTGGGCCGCGGTCCTGGGCGGTCGCGCGCCCTGACACGGGAAGAGGCGCGGGACGCCCTCTCCATGGTGCTTCACGGCGAGGCCGACCCGCACCAGGTCGGCGCGTTCCTGATGCTGCTGCGCTACCGGGGCGAGGACCCGGCGGAGATGGCCGGGCTGGTCGATGCCGCCAGGGCACACATGGGCGCGCACATGGGGGCGGGCCTGCCAGCGGGCGCGGCCGGGGTTGACCTGGACTGGCCGTCGTACGGCGCCGGGCGGACGCGCGACGCGCCCTGGTTCCTGCTGGCCGCCCTGGCGCTGGCCCGCGCCGGGCACCGGGTGCTGATGCATGGGAGCAACGAGTTTTCCCGTGGCACGACGGTTCCGGAAGGCTTGCAGGCGCTCGGCCTGCGTCCGGCCCGTGATCGCACGGAGGCCGCGGCACAGCTTGGCGAGATGGGGTTCGCCTACCTGCCGCTGGAGGCGTTCAGCCCGGAACTCAAGGCGTTGCTGGACTTGCGGCGTTTGCTCGGCCTGCGCTCCCCGCTCAACACGGCGGCCCGCCTGCTCAACCCGTTCGATGCCCGGGCCGGCGTGGACGGGGTGTTCCATCCCGCCTATATCTTGCTGCACCTCGCGACTGCGGACCTGCTGGGCCGCCGCCGCCTCGTGGTCGTCAAGGGCGGCGGCGGAGAGGCCGAGCGCACCCCGGCCAAGGCTGTGGCCGCGCATTGGTTCGACCGCGCGCAGGGCCAGGGCGAGGCCATCCTGCCCCCGCTGCCCGACGCCGACGGCGAGGCGGACTTCGTGGAAGTCTGGCGCGGCGCAGATGGCCCAGGCGCTGCGACCGCCGTTGCCACGGTGGCGCTGGGACTGATCGCCTTGGGCACGGAACATGAACAGGCCGATGGGCAGGCCGCCGAGGTCTGGCAGGGCCGCCACGGCTGAACAGCATTGCCCTGGCGCCGGAAACATGGATGGTATCAAGCGCAGCGAGGGTGGCACAAATGGCTGAGCAAGACAGGATGAAGGCGGCGCTACTGGCGGCGATCGCCAACAGCACGGAACCCATGGTGCTCAGCGACGCGCGGCTGCCCGACCTGCCGATGGTCGCCGTGAACTCGGCGTTCGAGGCCTTGTCGGGCTATGCCCGCATCGAGCTTGTCGGCCGCAACTGCCGCTTCCTGCAAGGGGCTGGCACAGACTTGGCCACCCGTGCCCGCATCGGCCGCTGCATCCAAGCCGGCGAGGGGTGCATCGAGTGGATCGTGAACTACCGCAGGAACGGCCGAGCGTTCTGGAACTTGCTGTTCATCTCGCCCGTGTTCGGCACTGATGGCGGCCTGAGCTATTATCTCGGCAACCAACTCGACATCACAGACGGTCTCCCGGCCTGGCTGGGCGAGGTCACGTTCGGCCGGGCGCACATGTCGCCGGATGTCCAGACGGAATTCAACGGCCTGCTGCAGGAGATCCTGGGCAACGCCGACCACATGCTCACCAATGCCGGATTGGCCCTGCAAGGCATCATTGGCTCTGCACGCCGCCTGGCGGAGCTGACCACCCAGCTTGAGCCGGGGGCGAGGCCGCTGCCGCCGGGTTCGCCGCTGCTGCCGGCTAGGGTCGCCGTTCCAGCACGAAATGGACGGGCCGGTCCGGCTGCGTCGTGACGAAGCCGCGCGGCATCACCGCCCCGCGCCCGGCGAAGCCGATCCGGAAGCGCCGCAGCAGCCGTGCCAGCACCAGCACCGCCTCCGTCAGCGCGAACTGCGCGCCGACGCAGATACGCGGGCCGGCCCCGAACGGCATGTAGCTGTAGCGGTCCGGCGGCGGAGCACCCGGCATGAAGCGGTCGGCGTCGAAGCGGTCCGGGTCGTCCCACAGCTTGCGATGCCGATGCAGCACCCAGGGCGAGACGCTGACCACCGTGCCCGCCGCGACCCGGCGTCCGGCGATCACGTCCGGCCCCAGCGCTTCCCGCACGATCAGGAACGCCGGCGGGTACAGCCGCAGCGCCTCGTCCACATGGGCGCGGATCGCGGGCAACGCGCGCAGCGCGTCGGCGGCGCCGTCTTCCGACAAGTCGGCGGCAGCGGCCTCGGCGGCCAGGCGCTCCTGCTGGTCGGGCAGCCGGGCGGCGACGTAGCAGGCCCAGAACAGCGTGACGGCGGTCGTCTCGTGCCCGGCCAGGATCATCGTCGCGACCTCGTCCCGCAACTGCGCGCGGCCGAAGCCGGCGCCGGTCGCCGGGTCGCGGGCGGCGGAGAGCATGTCCAGCAGGTCGCGCGGCCCGCCCTCCGCCGGCGCCTGCTCGGCGCGGGCGTCGATCAGGCGGTCGATGAAGCGCAGCCACTCTGCCCGGAACGCGCCGCGGCCGAGGTCGAGCGGGGAGGGGATGGAAATCGGCAGCAGCAGGTCGAGCGCGCCGGGCTGGGCGAAGCGCCGGGCATATTCCATGATCAACGCCCGCAGCTCGGCGCCAAACCCGGCCATCTCCAGCGAGAACATCGACTGCCCGGCGATGTGCAGCGCCAGATGCTGCAAATGCGGCATCAGCACGACCGGCTGGCCTGTCAAGCGGTCCAACTCGGCCTCGCTGTGCCGCGACGCCGCGACGACGTGGCGGGACAGCACGGGCATGGTGCGCGGCGACATGGCGGGCGCGATGGTGCGGCGCTGGTGCCGCCAGGCCGCACCCTCCGCTAGAAACAGGCCGCGGCCCAGCAACGGCTGCAAGACGCGCCGGGCGCCGATGTTGCGGCCGTAGTTCTCGTGGTTCGCGACGAGTACGTGCCGAATCGCGTCGGGCGAGTTCAACATCAATTGCTCGCGGCCCAGGAAACGCCCGCCGAGCACGTCTTGCTCATAGGCGGGGTGGCCCCACAGCTCCAGTGGGTTGCGCCGCAGCACGAGGAACGCCTCGACCTGCGAGCGCTCCCGCGTCGCCATGGGCGGCCGGGGCAGGATGGCGGTGGTCACGGCGGGGGGGCGGGGCGCGTCGAGCATAGTCCTGATATGGGACGCCTCGCCGGTCGGACCAGCGTTGGGATTTGTTCATCTTGCATTGACGGGAGCGCAATGAAGCCGGATGGTCGGGCAACTGCGGAGACAGCGATGCTTGATGGACCCAACACCCTGGCCGGCGCCGACCTGCGCCGGATCGGGGCGCATCCCGACCATTGGTATCCCCTGGCCTGGTCGCGCGAGGTGAAGCCGGGCCGGGCGCTCGGCGCCCGATTCGCCGGCGAGCCGATCGTGCTGGTGCGGAGCCAGGACGGCGGCGTGTTCGCGTTGGAGGACCGTTGCGCCCACCGCCAGGTGCCGTTGCACAAGGGGGTCGTGGACGGCGAGGCGATCCGCTGCTGCTATCACGGCTGGGCCTATGACCGGACCGGGCGTTGCACCGACGTGCCCTACCTCGGCAAGGGCCGCCTGCCGAACGGCGTGCGCGCCTATCCGTGCCAGGAGGCGGAAGGCCTGGTCTTCGTGTTCCCGGGCGACGCCTGCCTGGCCGAGTCGCGTCCGCTGCCCGCCCTCGGCTCCGTCGCCAACCCCGCATACAAGACCCGGCGCTTCGGCAAGCCCATCGGCTGCCACTATACGTTCATGCACGAAAACCTGATGGACATGAACCACCAGTTCCTGCACCGCGCGCAGATGGGCCAGATCCGCCCGCGCTTCCTCGGCCGCCGGATGGGCGAGGGCTGGCTGGAGATCGACTACACCTTTGCCCGCTCCGGCGGCGGGCAGTCGTTGGGCGAGCGCGTGATCTTCGGCAGCAAGCGGGTCGGCGGCTGGGAGAACAACCGCGACAAGATGACGATCCGGACCGAGTACCCGTATCAAACGCTGAAGATCTGGGCCGGGGACGACATCCCGGTGATGGATCTGTGGATCGTGTATGTGCCGCTCGACGCCGAGCAGCGCACTAACCGCACCTTCGGCCTGCTGTCGGTGCGCCGCCCGCGCATCCCCGGCCTGATCGAGGCGGTCTGGCCATTCCTCGTGTTCTTCACCGAGCGCATCTTCGCCGAGGACCGCGCCATCGTTGAGATGGAGCAGGCCGCGCATGACCGGCAGGGCTGCGACTTGAACCAGGAGGTGTTCCCGGCGATCCAGGACCTGCGCGGGCTGCTGGCGGCGTGCGGGGCGGCGCCGGCTTAACGGTATCCCGCCGCCTGCAGCTCGAACAGCTCGGCGTAGCGGCCGTGCTCCGCCAAGAGCGCCTCGTGCGTGCCGGACGCCTCGATCTCGCCGCCGGCCATCACCAGGATGCGGTCGGCCATCCGCACGCTGCTGAACCGGTGGGAGATCAGCACCGCCGTCCGCCCGGCGCTCAGCTCTTTGAAGCGTTGGAACACCTCGAACTCGGACCTGGCATCGAGTGCCGCGGTCGGCTCGTCGAGGATCAGCAGGGGGGCGTCGCGCATGTAGGCGCGGGCGATGGCGATCTTCTGCCACTCGCCGCCCGACAGCTCGATGCCGCTGCGGAAGCGGCGTCCGATCATCTGCTCGTACTGCCGGGGCAGGCGGCGGATCACGTCGTCGGCCAGGCCGCGGCGGGCGGCGGCCTCGATCCGGCAGCGGTCGGCGCGCGCCTCGATGCGCCCGACCGCGATGTTGTCGGCGGCGGTCATGTAGTAGCGCACGAAGTCCTGGAAGATCACGCCCATGCTGCCGCGCAGCGCGTCCAGGTCGTACTCCCGGATGTCGTGCCCATCCAGCAGGATGCGGCCCTCGTCGGGGTCGTACAGCCGGGCCAGCAGTTTTACGAGCGTGGTCTTGCCCGCGCCGTTCTCGCCGACCAGGGCCAGGGTTTCTCCGGGGTATAATGTAAAATTGAGGTTGCGGACGGCCCAACGCTCGGCGCCGGGGTAGCGGAAGCCGACGCCCTCGAACACGAAGCCGGCGCCGACCGTGGCGGGGAAGGGGCGCGGCTCCGCGGGCGAGTGGATTTCCGGCTCCACCTCGAAGAACGAGAACAGGTCGTCCAGGTAAAGCGCCTGGCTGGCCAGGTTTGAGAACCCGGCGAGCAGCCCTTCCAGCAGGCCGCGCAGCCGCAGGAAGGAGCCGGCCAGGAAGGTGAGGTCGCCGATGCTGAACCCGCCGCTCAGCGTTCGCCACGCGAGATACGCGTAGGCGATGGAGTACCCGGCCGTGCCAAGCGCCGCGAGCGCCCCGCCCCAGCCGGCCCGGCGCACCGCCAGCCGCCGGTTCTCCGCCTGCATGGCGAGCGATAACTCCCGGTAGCGGTCGATCAGGAAATCGTTGAGGCCGAAAATCTTGACCTCCTTCGCCGTTTCCGTGCTGGCGCCGGTCTGCCGGACGTAGTCGAGTTCCCGCCGCTCGGTCGTGCGGGCGAAGTTTAATGCGTAGCTTTGGGCGTTGAAATGCGCCTCGCCCAGGAAGGCGGGGATCAGCGCCAGCAGCAGCAGCGCGATCAGCCACGGCGCGTAGGCCGCAAGCCCGGCGGCGAAGCTCGCCACCGTCACCAGGTCCTGCGCCTGGCCGAACATCTGGCTGATCAACGTCGTGCGCCCCGCGGTCTGCCGCCGGGCGCGGTCCAGCTTGTCCTGCAGCTCGCTGTCCTCGAAGTCCTCCAGGTCAAGCGTCGCCGCGTGCTGCATCAGCCGGATGCTGGACGAGTTGGTGAACCGCTCCGCCAGCAGCGCGTCCACCAACGACACCACCCGGCCCAGCAGGTCCGTCAGCACCGCCAGGCCCAGCTCCGCCAGGATCAGCCACGCGAGCCGCAGCAGCAGGCCGCTCGCGACCCAGCCGGCGGCGTCGGCCGGGTGGCCCGGCCGCTGCGACAAATGCAGCACCTCGTCGATGATCAGCTTGCCCAGGAACAGCACCGCCACCGGCAGCAGCGCCCGCACCAGCCGCAGCGCCAGCGTGGCCGCAGTCAGCCCCGGACTGGTGCGCCAGATCAGCGCCAGGAACGGCGGCAGGGTGCGCAGCGCGCCCAGGCGTGCCCGCAAAGACGGGCGGGGAGGATCAATGTTCGGCGACATGGGGGCTTGTTCCCGCATCGCCCCGGCTTGGCAAGCCCGCGATGGATCGCTAGGTGCCGGTTCCGCCCAGTGGGCGTGTTACAATGAAAGCCCTGCCATGCCCCGCATCTTGCCCGACCCTCCTTTCGGGCGCGACGAAACCCGTGTCGTCCTGCTGGAAGGCATCAGCGCCAGCGCCGCCGAGCTGTTCGCCGCAGCCGGCTACACCGATGTGCAGCGCCATGCCAAGGCGCTGGAGGGCGCGGCCCTGGTTGACGCCGTCCGCGGCGCACACATCATCGGCATCCGCAGCCGCACCCAGCTTTCGAGCGCCGTGCTTGCGGACGCCGGGCCGCTGATGGCGGTGGGCTGCTTCTGCATCGGCACCGACCAGGTCGATCTGTCGGCGGCCCGCGCGATGGGCATCCCGGTGTTCAACGCGCCGTTCAGCAACACCCGCAGCGTGGCCGAGCTGACGGTCGGCGAGATCGTCATGCTGCTGCGCCGCATCACGCCGCGCTCGGTGGAGGCGCACGCGGGCGGCTGGGACAAGTCGGCAGTCGGCAGCTTCGAGGTGCGCGGCAAGGTGCTGGGCATCGTCGGCTACGGCAACATCGGCAGCCAGCTTTCGACGCTGGCCGAAGCGATGGGCATGCGGGTGATCTACTACGACCGCACCAACAAGCTGCGCCACGGCAACACGGAGTCGGTGGCGACGCTCGCCGAGCTGCTGGGCCGGAGCGACGTCGTGACCCTGCACGTGCCCGACCTGCCGGCGACCCGCGGCATGATCGGCGCTGCGGAGATCGCCGCCATGCGGCCCGGCGCCTACCTCATCAACAATTCCCGCGGCCGGGTCGTGGACCTCCACGCTTTGGCGGAGGCGCTGCGCGCCGGGCGCCTGGCCGGCGCCGCGGTGGACGTGTTCCCGGCCGAGCCGAAGTCGGCGGGCGAGCGGTTCACCACGCCGCTGCAAGGCCTGCCGAACGTGATCCTGACGCCGCACATCGGCGGCTCGACCGAGGAAGCGCAGGAGCGCATTGGCGAGGAGGTCGCGCGCAAGCTGCTGGAGTTCCTCGACAGCGGATCGACCGGCGGCGCCGTCAACTTCCCGCACGTGGAGCAGCCGCGCATCCCGGGCCAGCCGCGCTTCCTGCACGTGCACCGCAACGTGCCCGGCGTGCTCGGCCAGATCAACGCCGTGTTCAGCCAGATCGGCCTGAACGTCACGGCGCAGGTGCTGCAAACCGACGGCGAGCTGGGCTACGTCATGGTCGATGTGGAGCGCCGGCCGACCGGCCGCTCGGCGACGCTGGCGGCGCTGTGCGACGTGGACGGCACCATCCGGGCGCGGGCGCTCGACTAACATCCCCCCCGGCCGACCATCCGGGGATTGGTCGCCGGGGGCTGGCCACACTATATATGCGCGACCTTTCGCAGGAGTTCACCTTGGCAGCACTCAACCGCTTCGCGCCGCATGCCGACGACGAGGACCCCGACGCCCCCGACGTGCCGGAGCCGATCGGCCCCGACACGAAGGAGCCTGACGACAACAAGACGCTGTCGTCGCCGATCAACGAGCTTGAGACCCGGCTGTTCAACACCCGCAAGGTGCTGGTGTTCGGCGCGATCAACGACAAGGTCGCCCGTGACGTAACGGGCCGCCTGCTGGCTTTGGCGAGCGATTCGGACAAGCCGATTGACGTTTACGTGAACTCGCCCGGCGGCCACGTCGAGAGCGGCGACACGATCCACGACATGATCCGCTTCGTGGACAGCGTTGCCCCCGTGCGGATAATTGGCACCGGCTGGGTCGCCAGCGCCGGTGCGCTGATCTTCCTGGCGGGCGCCAAGGAACGACGGCTGTGCCTGCCCAACACGCGCTTCCTGCTGCACCAGCCGATGGGCGGCGTGCGCGGCCCGGCCACCGACATCGACATCGAGGCGCGGGAAATCATCAAGATGCGCGAGCGCATCAACCGCATCATCGTCGAGGAAACCGGGCAGACGATGGAGCGCGTGACGCGCGACACCGACCGCAACTACTGGATGAGCGCGGAAGAGGCGATCACCTACGGCATGGTGAGCCGGATCATCACCAGCATGAAGGACCGCTGAGCGTCAGCGCGGGCCGGACCGGCTAAGGGTCTGGCCCAAGCAGCGCGGCCTCGATCCGGTCCCAGGCATGGCCGGGAACGCCGAACCGCAGCCACGTCGGTTCCGCCTCGAAGCGGCGCACAAAGATGCCAGCCTGTCCAAGCCGGTTGAACACCGTTTTGGCGTTGGCAGTCCGTGCCAGCCGGAACAGCCGCGTTCCGCCAACCACCTGCAATCCCGCCTTTGTCAGCAGGCCATCGAGGCGCGACGCGCTTGATGCCCCGCGTTCCTTTGCCCCGGCGAGCCAAGCGTTGTCTGCGAGCGCCGCCTTGCCGATCTCAATTGCGGCCCCGCTCACAGCCCACGGACCGAGTGCCGTGCGGATCCTCTGCGCCAGTGCCGGCGCTGCGATTGCAAACCCCAGCCGCAACCCTGCTAAGCCGTAGGTCTTGCCAAACGAGCGCAATACGACCGCGTTGGCCGGCAGGGTGGGCGCAAGGCTCAGGCCTGCTTCCTCCAAGTCGGCGAACGCCTCATCCACCACCAGCAAACTGAGCCGTCCAGCCAATTGCGCCAAGTCGGCATCCCGAAACCGCCGCCCATCGGGGTTGTTGGGGTTGCACAACACCAGGGCGCGTTCTGCACCAAGGGCGTCGATGCCATCGACGATCCGGACTGCGCTGCCGCCTGCCACCCACGCCGCTGCGTGCTCCGCATAGGTCGGGCCGACGATGGCGACGGCGTCCTGTTGCAAAAGGCGCGGCAGCAGGCTGATCAGGATCTGCGTGCCCGGCGCCCCCACCACCATGCGCGGATCAGCCACGCCGTAAGCCCGCGCCGCCACGGCTTCCAATTGCCGCACCTCCTCGGGTTCCGGCAGGCGGTGGTAAACCTCCGGCCGCAATTTGGGCGCGGGGTAGGGCAGGGGGTTGATCCCGGTTGAAAGGTCGATCCACGGCTCGGGCGCCATGGGGAACCGTGCCCGCGCGGCGATCAGGCCGCCGCCATGGGCAATCGCCAAACCAGAGTCCGCCATGGTAGCTCCCGCCCGATGCATCTCGCCTCCAACCTGGGCCTGACCGCCTGCGCCCTGGCGTTGGAGGCCGCGGCGGGATACCCCGGCGTCGCCTTGCGCGCCATCGGGCATCCCGTCATGTGGGTGGGGATGCTGATCGGCTGGATGGACCGGGCCTGGAACCGCGATGCATCGAACGCGCGCACCCGCCGCATCCGGGGCGTCCTCGCGGTGCTGACGCTGCTCGCCGCGAGCGCTGGCCCGGCAGCGGCGTTGCAAGCCGGCTTTGCCATGCTGCCCCTGGCGCTGTCGCTGCTGCTCACCGCCGCCGCCGCCAGCACGCTCCTGGCGCAGCGTAGCCTGTGGAGCTTCGTCGCCGCAGTCGGCGATGCCGTGCGCGAAGGCGGCCTACCCGCCGGACGCGCCGCCGTCGCACACATCGTCGGGCGCAACCCCGACTCCCTGGACGAGCCTGCCGTCCTCCGCGCCGCCATCGAGAGCCTGGCCGAGAACTTCTCCGATGGCGTCGTCGCCCCGGCGCTTTGGGGGGCGCTGCTCGGCTTGCCGGGTATTGCCGCCTACAAGGCGGTGAGCACCGCCGACAGCATGATCGGCCACCTCACGCCCCGGCACCGGGCGTTCGGCTGGGCGTCGGCGCGGCTGGACGACGTGGTGAACCTGCCGGCGTCCCGCCTCGCGGCCGGATGGCTCGTGCTGGCCGCGGGCCTGCATCCTGGCGCATCCGCGCGAGGGGCCGGGCAGGCGGTCTGGCGGGATGCTGGGCGGCACCGGTCGCCGAACGCGGGCTGGCCGGAGGCGGCGATGGCCGGGGCGCTCGGCCTGCGGCTCGCCGGGCCGCGGGTGTATGGCGAGACGCGGGTGGACGATGCCTGGATGGGCGATGGCCGGGCAGAGGCCGGACCGCGTGACCTCCGCCGGGCGCTGGCGCTGTATCGCACCGCCTGCGCGTTGCAGATGGCGGCCTACCTGCTGCTCTGGGCCGCTACGCTGCGAGGCTGAGCAGGCGGTCCACGTCGCAATGCGCTTCTAGGTGTTGGGCCAAGTGGTCCAGCACCCGCTCCACAGTCTCGTCGTGACGATGCCCCGATGGCGCCGCGCCCCAACGGCGCAGCCACGCGGCGCGCTGCCCGTCATCGGCGAACAGGCCGTGCACGTAGGTGCCGAGCACCGATCCATCCGGAGAACAGGCCCCGTCCGCGCGCCCGTCCGCCAGGTGCAGCAACGGCCGCTCGGTCGCCGGGCCGGTGGTACGGCCCATGTGCATCTCGTAGCCTTGGAACGCCACGCCGTCGCTGGACCGGCCCGATGCCTCCGTCAGCCGCTTCTCGCCCGTCAGCACGGTTTCTAGGTCCAGCAGGCCAAGCCCGGCGACCCGGCCCGGCGGCCCTTCGATCCCCTGCGGGTCGGCAATCGAGCAGCCCAGCATCTGATAGCCGCCGCACAGCCCGACGATCCGCCCGCCGCGCCGATGGTGCGCCAGGATGTCGATGTCCCACCCCGTGGCCCGCAAATCGGCCAGGTCGGCCATCGTTGCCTTCGACCCCGGCAGGATCACCACGTCGCACACCGGCAGCGGCGTGCCGAGCGGCACCATCGCCAGGTCCACGTCCGGCTCGGCCGCCAGCGGGTCCAGGTCGTCGAAGTTGGCGATGCGCGGCAGCACGGGGACGGAGATCCGCAGCCTGGCGCCGGGCCGGCGCTCGCCGCCCATTTGCAGGCTTTGGGCCAGGTCCGCCGCGTCCTCCGCCGGCAGCCGGGCGGCGCTGGCGAAGTGCGGCACGAGGCCGAGCGGCGTCCAGCCGGTCCGCGCTGCGACGAACGCCATGCCGGCGTCGAACAGCGAGAGGTCCCCGCGTATCCGGTTCACGATGAAGCCGCGCACCAGCCGGGCGTCGTCCGGGTCCAGCACCGCATGGGTGCCGACGAGGCTGGCGATGACCCCGCCGCGGTCGATGTCGCCGACCACCACGACGGGCGTTTCGGTCGCCCGGGCAAAGCCCATGTTGGCGATGTCGCCGGCGCGCAGGTTGACCTCCGACGCGCTGCCGGCGCCCTCGACCAGGATCAGCTCGGCCTCCGCCGCCAGACGGTTGAAGCTGTCGAGCACGAAGGGCATCAGGCCGGGCTTCATCGCCTGGTACTCGCGGGCGCGGGCCGTCGCGTGGACCCGGCCCTGCACGACCACCTGCGACCCGGTTTCGCTCTGCGGCTTCAGCAGCACGGGGTTCATGTGGACGGAGGGGGCCACGCCCGCCGCCCGGGCCTGCAGCGCCTGCGCCCGGCCGATCTCCCCGCCGCCGCGCGTGACGGCGGCGTTGTTCGACATGTTCTGCGGCTTGAACGGGCGCACCGTGATGCCGCGCCGCAGGCAGGCCCGCGCCAGCCCGGCCACCAGCAGCGACTTGCCGACGCTCGACCCGGTGCCTTGCAGCATGAGGGCGCGTGCGGTCAGAACTCGATCCCTTCCTGCGCCTTAACCCCCGCCGCGAAATGGTGTTTGATCAGCGCCATCTCGGTCACGAGGTCGGCGGCCTCGATCAGGGCCGGGCGGGCGTTGCGCCCGGTGACGACGACGTGCAGCCCCGCTGGGCGGGCCGCCAGCGCCGCCAGCACCTCCGCCTCGGCCAGGTACTCGTAGCGCAGGGCGATGTTCAGCTCGTCCAGCACCAGCAGCGACAGGCCGGGCTGCCGCATCAATGCGATGGCCTGGTCCCAGGCACGGCGGCAGGCGGCGATGTCGCGGTCGCGGTCCTGGGTTTCCCAGGTGAAGCCTTCGCCCATGGTGTGCCACTCGACCAAGTCGCCGAAGCGCGCCAGGGCGTCGCGCTCCCCCGTGCTCCAGGCGCCCTTGATGAACTGCACCACCCCGGCGCGGCGTCCTCGCCCGACGGTGCGCAGCAACAGGCCAAAGGCCGCGGTGCTCTTGCCCTTGCCCGGGCCGGTGTGGACCATCAGCAGGCCCTTTTCCAGCGTCTTGCCCGCGACCTCCGCGTCCTGCACGGCCTTGCGCTTGGCCATCTTGGCCGCGTGGCGTTCCGCCTCACTCATCCGGGCCTCCCTTCACGAACAGCGGCAAGCCCGCCACGGTGAACACCACCCGGTCCGCGCGCGCCGCGAGCCGTTGGTGCAGGCGTCCGGCGTGGTCGCGGAAGCGCCGGGCGAGCGCGTTGTCGGGCACGATGCCGAGTCCCACCTCGTTCGACACCAGCACCGTGGGCGCCGCCCGGTCCAGCGCCGCGTCGAGCGACGCTTCCGCGGCGGCCAGGTCCGCGTCGGCCAGTATCAAGTTGGTAAGCCAAAGCGTCAGGCAATCGACCAGCACCGGCGCGTTCCCGGCGTTTCGCAGCGCGTCGGGGAGCGCCAGCGGCGCTTCGACCGTGCGCCACTCCGCCGCGCGCCGGGCGCGGTGCTCCGCGATGCGCGCCCGCATCTCGTCATCGAACGCCTGCGCCGTCGCGAAATAGACCCAGGGCGAGGGTAGGCGGGTGATCAGGGCCTCGGCATAGCGGCTCTTGCCCGACCGCGCGCCGCCGAGCACGAGGGTCAGTTGAGAGGACGATGGAGAGTGGTGTCTCAGTTTGAATGTCCGTGGATGGTGGAAAGCGGTCCTAGCCATGTAGGCACATCGGCGTTCCGGAGTCGCCCGATTACGGATCAAGGCCCAGCAAGCAAGCGGGCCTGTCGCGTCGGATACATCCGGCAAAGGGCCACCTTCGTGGAAGGCGCATCAGAGCACCACGATCCTCCAAAACGGGATCGTGGTCGGACCTTCAACGCTTCCTGACACTTGCCTCCCACCATGCCGTGATATCAGGTCAGGGTCGGCTTCTAGGAGAGCCGTTCCGAGGGGCAATAGGTGCCCTGCTCCAGGGCCCCGCTCATTGATTTGCATGGTTGCACAAGGGATCAGGATGCTTAACACCGCTGTCAACTATTCCATGCCGGAACTGAGCCTGCGGCTGCGGCAGCAGGAACTCGTCGCGGAGTTCGGCCGCTTCGCCATGCTGGCAGATAGCTTCCAACGCATCCTCGACCAGGCCAGCGCCGTCGCTGCCGACGGCCTGGAGGCCCGCTTCGCCAAGGTGCTCCAGTACCTTCCCGGCGAGATGGGCTTCCTCGTGCGGTCCGGCGTTGGCTGGAACGAGGGCGTCGTCGGTCACGCCCATGTCGGCGGCGACCTGCAAAGCCCTGCGGGGTACGCCTTCCGCAGCGGAAATCCCGTCATCTCGAACCATCTCGCCAGCGAGCAGCGGTTCCGGACGCCGAAGCTCCTGGCCGTGCACGGCATCCGCAGCGCGATCAACGTACTCGTCCAGGCCAAGAACGGAGAACGGTTCGGCGTTCTCGAAGGTGACAGCACCTCCCGGGGTGACTTCAACGAGCACGACATCGCCTTCCTGCAGGCGCTCGCCAACACCTTAGCCATCGCGGTCGGGTTGCAGAACCGGCAGGACGCGCGGGCGCAGCTCCTTCGCGAGAAGGAAGTACTGCTTTCCGAGAACCATGTGCTGTTCCAAGAGAAAGACCTGCTCATGCAGGAGGTCCATCACCGCGTGAAGAACTCCCTGCAGCTCGTGCAGAATATCCTGGCCATGCAGGCTCGGACGCTGAACAGCCCGGAAGCCCGGGAGCAGGTTGACAAGGCTGCCGAGCGGATCATGACGATCGCAGCCGTCCACCATCGGCTCTATGCCGGCAGCTCGATCGTCGCGACGGATGCGGCGCAATACCTCCACGATCTCCTGGGCGACATGCGGGGGGTGACGCTGGACGTGGCGGACGACCGTGCGCTGGAGCTGGACATCAGTACCTTCTCGCTTGCGGCCGACGACATCGCGCCACTCGGGCTGATCGTTTGCGAGCTTGTCACGAACGCCCTCAAATACGGGCGCGGGCGGGTGCAGGTGGCCGTGCATCAAGGTGCCGGCGGCTTGGAGATCTCGGTGTCGGACGAAGGGGGCGGCTTTCCTATGGGGTTCGATCCGGCATCCAGGCATGGCCTGGGGATGCGTATGGTCAGCCTGCTTGCCAAGTCGTCCAACGGTGACGCTATCCGGGTGGACCGCTCGGTTCCCTTCGGCCGTATCGTCGTCAGGACGAGGTTTGGGGGGGCCGGCTAACTACTGGAACCCCTCCCATCCAGCACATCGGCAGGCACTGCCGCGCTGGCAGCCTGCTGGTGCAAGCTGGCCCGGGTGGCCCGGCGGACAGCACGGCGTTCAACTGCTCGCCATCTTATCCCTGCACGGGCCGCCGATCAGCGTTGCGCACCTTCGGCGGTGCCTGTACTGCCGACGAGCGCAGCCATCCATTCTGCGATGTCGCGGCCGACGTAGGGCTTCGCCACGACACGCACGATGGCGGCCCGGTTGCACCCTGCCCTTGTTTGCAGACGCTCCAGCACCGATGCCCGTCGGCATCGTCCAGCCCTCCACAGCGCGGCGTATTGAAAAGTGGCGAACCCTGCGCGGTCGTGCTGTCCAGCAGTTGTAAAAAGTCCTGGTGGCTGCCTCAGTCAAGAACCGTCCTTCCCCTACAACCGTGTTCCGCAACCGGTGAGCTACGGAACGGGACGTTGATCGCTGGAATCTGAAAGGCTTGTCTGTTCCGCAACCGTGCTTCGTAAATAGATGCATCCTTCGGAGGCGGTCCGGCTTTGCAGCCGAATGTCGCCTTTGGGTCGCAAGCCGAAACCCAGACTGAGACATGACCCGACAGGGCGTATGGTTGACAGGACAACGCCCTGGACATACTGCACCCATGATGGTCCCGCCACCCGGCTTGTCCGGAGGGCGGGTTAATAGGGAACGCGGTGCGACGCCGCGGCTGCCCCCGCAACTGTAAGCGGTGAGCTGTTCGTCGCGTGCCACTGGGTCAGTCCGGGAAGGCAGGCGAACAGCGTGGTCCCCACCTTTCAAAGAGGGGCGGGACCAGATCCGCGAGCCAGGAGACCTGCCATCGCTGAGGCGAGCGGCCGAAAGGCTGCGCGCTTCGACGACGACGCGCGGCCGGGCGGGGTGCCTCGGCGGCGGCGGTGCCTCCTGGCATCGACCTGCGGAGCCATGCCCCGCGGGCGTTCGGTACCCCGTGCTTTGCCAGGACGCACCGGAGGCTGCCCGAATGACCCAGACGCCTACCCCCACGCTTCATGTCTGCACCACCTGCCGGGCCGGGCAAGTGCTGGCGGACAGCGACGAACGGCCGGGCCGGCGCATGTTTGATGCGATTGCGGCGCTGCTCGATCCGCAGGCGCCGACCGTCGATCTGCAAGAGGTTGTCTGCCTGTCGAGCTGCGACCACGGCTGTGCCGCGGCAATCTCCGCGCCGGGCAAGTGGACCTATTTGCTCGGCCGGCTTGAACCCGGCATGGCAGCGGACCTGTTGGGCTATGCCGAGACCTACGCGCGGTCGGCGACCGGCACCGTCCTGCCGTCCCGCCGCCCGGCGTCGCTCGCCCGGGTCGTGCTCGGGCGGATGCCGGACCTGACCCAAGCGCACATGACCCCGGGGCGCGCGGCATGACCGGCGGGAAAATCCCGGCAACGGTGATCACCGGCTTCCTCGGCGCCGGCAAGACCACCGTGCTGCGCCACCTGATCGAGAACGCCGGCGGGCGGCGCCTCGCGGTCATCGTGAACGAGTTCGGCGCCGTGGGCGTCGATGCCGACCTGCTGCGCGGCTGCGGCATCCCGGCCTGCGAGGAGGCGGACATCGTCGAACTGGCCAACGGCTGCCTGTGCTGCACCGTCGCCGACGAGTTCCTGCCGGCCATGCAGGCGCTGCTGGGCCGCGCCGACCCGCCGGAACACATCGTGATCGAGACCTCGGGCCTCGCTTTGCCGAAGCCGCTGCTCAAGGCGTTCGGCTGGCCCGGCATCCGCTCCCGCGTCACGGTGGATGGGGTGATCGCCGTGGTGGACGGCCCCGCCGTCGCCGCCGGGCGCTTTGCCGACGACCCGGACGCGGTAGCGGCGCAGCGCCTGGCCGACCCCGGCCTCGACCATGACAACCCGCTGGCGGAGGTGTTCGAGGACCAGTTGCAATCCGCCGACCTCGTGGTGCTGAACAAGGCCGACCTGCTCGACGCCGACGCGCTGGCGCGGGTGCGCGCGACGGTTGCCGCCGGGCTGCCGCGCGCCGTGCGGACGGTGGCGGCGCATGAGGGCCGGGTCGATCCGGCGGTCCTCTTGGGCCTGCACGCCGCGGCGGAGGACGACCTGGCCGCACGCCCATCGCATCACGACGCCGAGGACGGCGCGCACGAGCACGACGATTTCGAGAGTTTTGTCGTGGCAATCCCGGAGATCGATGCGCCCGACGCGCTGCTCACCCGGCTCCAGTCGGTCGCGGAGGAGCACCAAATCTTGCGCATCAAGGGATTTGCCGCGGTCCGGGGCAAGCCGCTGCGCCTGGCGATCCAGGGCGTCGGCGGCCGGTTCCGAAAAGAGTTCCACCGCGCCTGGGCGCCCGGGGAGGCGCGGCTCGGGCGCCTGGTCGTCATCGGCGAGACCGGACTTGACCGCGCGGCCATCGAAGCCGGCGTGAACGCCTGACACCATGCACCTGCTGGTCCGAGAGGCGCGCACGCTGGATGAGGACGCCGCCGCCTGCGACCTCGGCCAGAGCGCGGCCGACATCGTCGTGCTGTCGTTCTCCGATGCCGACCTGGGGGCGCTGGCGGGCGCGTGGCAGGCGATGGCCGGGGCGCCGGGTCTGCGGCTGGCGAGCCTCGGGCGGCTGCGGCACCCGATGTCGGTGGACCTTTATTTAGAGCAGGTGGCGGCCCATGCGCGCTGCATGGTGGTGCGGCTGCTGGGCGGGCTGGACTACTGGCGTTACGGGGCGGAGGAGGTGGCGGCGCTGTGCCGTGCCCGGGGCATCGCGCTCGCCTTGCTGCCCGGCGATGGCCTCGACGACCCGCGCCTGGCGGCGCTTTCCACCGTGGGACCCGATGCGCTGGCGCGCATGGACGTCTGCTTCCGCCATGGCGGCCCGGCCAACATGGCGCGGGCGCTGCGGCTCGCGTCGCATTGGGCGGGCCTGTGCCCGGACCCGCAGGACTTGGCCGAGCCTGTGCCGCAGCACGGGGTCCATGCGCTCGACCTCGTCGCCGACCGGCCGTTGGCGGCGGTGGTGTTCTACCGCTCGCATTTGCTTTCGGCCGACATCGCCCCGGTTGAGGCCGTGATGGCCGCGCTGCGCGCCCGGGGCTTGGCGGCCGGCGCGCTTTACGTGTCCAGCCTGAAGGCGCCCGACAGCGCCGCCTACACCGCCGCCACACTCCGCGTTTGGCGTCCGGCGGTGGTGCTGAACGCCACTGGGTTTGCGGCGCGGCAGGGCGACGCGGGATCGCCGCTCGATGCGCCGGGGGCGCCGGTGCTGCAGCTCGTGCTGGCAGGGTCGTCGCGGGCGGGGTGGCAGGACTCGGCGCGTGGGGTGTCGCCCACCGACCTGGCGATGCAGGTCGTGCTGCCGGAACTCGACGGGCGGCTTTTGACGGCGGCGGTCTCCTTCAAGGAGGAGGAAGCGGCGCTGCCCGCGCTGCAATACGCCCGCATTGTGCACCGTCCCGATCCCGACGGCGTGGCGCTGGCGGCGGACCGCGCGGCGGGGTGGGTCCGCCTGGCCCAAACGCCCCGCGCGGACCGGCGAGTGGCGGTCGTGCTGTCCGATTACCCTGGCGTCGGCGGGCAGCGCGGCCATGCGGTGGGCCTGGACAGCTTCGCCAGCCTCCATGCGATCCTGCACGACCTGCGCGATGCCGGGTTCACGACGGGCGGCCTGCCGGATCAGGGCGCGCTGGTGGACGCGCTGTGCCACGCGACGCCCACGCCGATGCTGCCGCTGGCCGAGTATGAGCACCTGTTCGCCACCTTGCCGGATGCCGTGCGGGACAGCGTGCGCGCTGCCTGGGGCGAGCCGGCGGACGACTTCGCCCTGCAGCATCTGCAACTCGGCAACATGACCGTCGCGGTCCAGCCCGACCGGGGCGGCAGGGACCGGCGGGCGTCCTACCACGACCCTGACCAGGTGCCCGGCCACGCCTACCTTACTTTCTATCTTTGGCTGCGGCACGGACTCGACGTGCATGCCATCCTGCATCTGGGCGCGCATGGCTCGCTGGAGTGGCTGCCCGGCAAGGCGGTGGCGCTGTCGCCGTCCTGCCTGCCGCGCGCCTTGTCAGGCGGCGTGCCGGTCATCAACCCGTTCATCGTCAACAACCCCGGCGAGGCCGCCGCCGCCAAGCGCCGGTTGGGCGCCGTCACCATCGGCCACCTGACCCCGCCGCTGGGCGAGGGCGCAGTGCATGGCGAGGCGGCGGCGCTGGAGCGCCTGATCGACGAGTACGCGGCGGCTGACGGCCTGGACCGTCGGCGCGCCGGGCTGCTGCGGCGGGAAATCCTGGAGCGTGCCGATTCGGCCGGGCTGCTGGCCGAAAGCGGCGTACAGCGCGACGCGGCGGAAGAAGACGCGCTGGCCCGGCTCGACGCCTACCTTTGCGACGTAAAGGACATGCAGCTTCGGGACGGCCTGCACGTTTATGGCCGGCCTCCGCCGCAGCGCGACCGTATGCTGGACGCCCTGCGCCGGTCCGACCCGGGAGCAGACGGGGCCGTGCTCGATGCTTCCCCGGCGGCCGAGCGGGCGGCGCTGCTGGCGGCGCTGGATGGGCGGTTTGTGGCGCCGGGTCCGGCGGGCGCGCCGACCCGCGGCCGGGCGGACGTGCTGCCGACCGGGCGCAACCTTGCCACCATCGACCCGCGCGGCGTGCCCACCCGCTCCGCGGTGGCGCTGGCGGAGCGCGCCGCGGCCGAGTTGCTGCGCCGCCACCTGCAAGACCATGGCGAATGGCCGCGCAGCCTGGTGATCGACGTGTGGGGCAGCGCCTCTATGCGGACCGGGGGGGAGGACCTGGCGCTTGCCTTCGTGCTGCTCGGCGCACGTCCGGTGTGGGACGAGGGTTCGGCGCGGGTGAGCGGGTTCGAGGTGCTGCCCATCGCATTGCTCGACCGTCCGCGCGTGGATGTGACGCTGCGCATCTCCGGCCTGTTCCGCGACGCGTTCCCCGGCCAGGTGGCGCTGTTCGACAGCCTGGTGCGCGCCGTCGCCGCACGGGAAGAGGCGGACGATTGGAACCCGCTGGCGGCGGCGGCGCGGGGCCTCGCGGGCGACGCGCTGCGCCGGGCGGCGACGCGGGTATTTGGGGCGCCGGCCGGGCAATACGGCGCAGGGCTGTCCGGCGACGGCTACCTCGCCGCCTCTGCCGGCGCTTACGGCCAAGGGCTGGAGGGCATACCAGACCCGGCGGGCCTCGCCGCCCGGGTGGGCGCGGCCGACGCCTTCGTGCATGCGCAGGACCATGCCGAGATCGACCTCCTGGACAGCACCGAGCACGCGGCGCACGAGGGCGGGTTCGCCGCCGCCGCCGCGACATTGGGAAGCACGCCGGCGTTGTACCACCTCGACACCTCCCGCCCCGACTCGCCCCGGGCGCGCACGGTGGCGGAGGAGGTGGCCCGCGTCGTCCGGGGCCGCGCCGCCAACCCGCGCTGGATCGCGGGCATGATGCGCCATGGCTACCGCGGCGCTGCCGAGATCGCCCGGAGCGTCGAGGCGCTGCATGGCTTCGCCTCCACCCTGCCCACGCGGTTCGACGCGCAGTTCGACTTGCTGTTCGACGCGACCCTGGGCACGCCGGCTGTGGACGCCTTCCTGCGCGCGGCCAACCCCGACGCCCGCGCCGCCCTGGCGTCCCGCTTCGCCGACGCGCAGTCTGCCGGATTGTGGCACCCACGCCGCAACAGCGGGTTCGACGCATGACCACCCAGCGCGGCTGGTGCCCCAGCCTGTATGAGCCGATGGCGACCGGGGACGGTCTGCTGGTGCGGGTGAAGCCGCCGGGCGCGCGGCTGGACGGTGCCGCTCTCCGCGCCCTGGCCGACGCCGCGGCGCAGTTCGGCAACGGCGCCGTCGAGTTGACCCGGCGCGGCAACCTCCAGGTCCGCGGCCTGACCTCAAGCAGCGTGCGCAGCTTCGCGGCGGCGATGGTCGCGGCCGGGCTGGCCGATCCCGACCCGTCCGCCGAACGCCGCCGCATCGTGATCCCGCCGCCGCTTGCCGGTGATGACCCGGCGGTGCCGCCGGGCAGCCTGGCGCTGGCCGAGGCGATTGAGCGTAGGGCGCCGGCGGGCTTGCCGCCGAAGTTCTGCGTCGCCATCGACGGCGGCGGCGTGCTGGCCGGGGCGCCCGCGGCGGACATCGTGATCAACGCCCAGACCGGCACGGCGGACACGCTGGCGTTCGTGCAGCGGCGCATGGGCGACGCGGTGGGCAAGGCGCGCGGCGCGGTGCAGCCGGCCCGTGCGCCCGGCTTAGGCATCGGTTTCCATCCTTACGCGGGCGGATCGCATGGCGCTTTCGGCCTCGGCGTGCCGTTTGGGCAGACGGATGCCGCCGGGTTGCGGCGGCTGGCCGAGCTTGCGGACCGCTTCGGCGGCGGCACGGTCCGCGTCAGCCCGTGGCGTGCCGTGCTGCTGGGCCGCGTCGCCGCGGACGACGTGCCGGGCCTGCGCGCGGCTGCGGCGGAGTGGGTGCTCGACCCCGCCGACCCGCGCCTCGGGATCACCGCCTGCGTCGGCAGCCCCGGCTGCGGCCGGGCCAGCGTGCCCGCGCGGGCGGACGCGGCCCGGCTTGCGGCGCGCGGGGCAAGGGGACCGCTGCACATCTCCGGCTGTGCCAAGGGCTGCGCCTACCCCGGCGGCCCCGTGCTGGTCGGCGAGGCCGGGCGCTACAGCCGGGTGGAGGACTGGCGCGCGGGCACGGTGCCCCCGCCCCAGGGCCTCACGCTGGACGCGGCGGCGCCGGCATGAGCGGGCGGCATTACATCCGCGACGGCGCCGCGATCTACGCGCAGTCCTTCGCGACCATCCGCGCTGAGGCCGACCTGTCCCGCTTCACGCTCGAGCAGGCCCGGGTCGCCGTGCGGGTGATCCACGCCTGCGGCGTCGTCGGTATCACGGAAGACCTGGAATTCAGCCCGGACTTCGCCGCCGCCGCCCGCGCGGCGCTGCTGGCCGGGCGGCCCGTCCTGTGCGACAGCAAGATGGTCGCGCACGGCATCACCCGCGCCCGCCTGCCGGCTGGCAACGCCGTCCTCTGCACCCTGGACGCGCCGGAAACGCCGGGCATCGCCGCCCGCATCGGCAATACCCGCTCCGCCGCGGCGCTGGAGCTGTGGCGCCCGCATTTGGACGGCGCACTCGTGGCCATCGGCAACGCGCCGACCGCGCTGTTCCACCTTCTCGACCTGCTGGACGCTGGCGCGCCCTACCCGGCGGCGATCATCGGCATGCCGGTCGGCTTCGTCGGCGCAGCCGAGTCGAAGCAGGCGTTGGCCGCGGACGGGCGGGTGCCGTTCGCCACCGTGCACGGCCGGCGCGGCGGCAGCGCCATGGCCGTCGCCGCCGTGAACGCCCTGGCGAGCGAGCGGGAATGACGGGAACGCTGCAGGTCGTCGGCATGGGGCCGGGCGACCCGGAGCTGCTGACGCTGCGGGCCGCGCGCCTCCTCGCGACCGCCGCCGTCGTCGCGTTCTTCGCCAAGCGCGGACGCCCCGGCCATGCCCGCACGGTCGCGGGCGCCCACCTCAACCCCGCCGCCGAGGAACTCCGCTTCGAGTACCCCTACACCACCGAGATCGACGTGGACGACCCGCGCTACGAGCCGGGCATCCGCGCCTTCTACGAGGCCGCCGCCGCCATCGTCGCAGCGCGGCTCGACGCCGGACAGGACGTGGCGCTGCTGTGCGAGGGCGATCCGTTCTTCTACGGCTCCGCCATGTACGTGTTCGACCGGCTGCATGCGGCATACCCAACGATGGTCACGCCGGGCATCACCAGCATGAGCGGGTGCTGGGCGCAGGCGCGGCTGCCGATGACGCATGGCAACGACGTGCTGACGGTGCTGCCCGGCACGCTCGACGCCGAGACGCTGGCCGCGCGGCTCGCCAGCAGCGACGCCGCGGTCATCATGAAGGTCGGACGCAACCTGCCGAAAATCCGTGCGGCACTGCACTCCGCCGGCCTCGCCGACCGCGCGCTGTATGCCGAGCGCGGCACCATGCCGGACAGCCGGATGCTGCCCTTCGCGCATCTGGACACGGACCGAGCGCCGTACTTCTCCCTCGTCCTGGTGCCCGGGCGGCAGCGGGCGCGGTGAGCGGGCGGCTTGCCATCGTCGGCCTCGGCCCCGGCGCCGCGTCCATGCAGACGCCGCAGGCGACGGCGGCCCTGGCGGCGGCGACCGACCTCGTGGGCTACGCGACCTATCTCGACCGCGTGCCGCCGCGGCCCGGCCAGGTGCGCCATGCCAGCGACAACCGGGTCGAACTGGACCGCGCCCGGCATGCGCTGTCGCTCGCCGCCGCCGGGCGGGCGGTGGCGGTCGTGTCCTCCGGCGACCCCGGCGTGTTCGCCATGGCGAGCGCGGTGTTCGAGGCGGTGGAGCAAGGGGAGCCGGCCTGGCGCGCGCTCGACATCACCGTGGTGCCCGGCGTTTCCGCCATGCTCGCCGCCGCCGCCCGGCTGGGCGCGCCGCTCGGCCATGACTTCTGCGTGCTGTCGCTGTCCGACAACCTGAAGCCGTTCGAGGTCGTGCTGGCCCGGCTCACCGCCGCCGCCTCCGCCGGGTTCGTCATCGCGTTGTACAACGCGGCGTCCCGCGCCCGGCCCTGGCAGCTCGGCGCGGTGCTGGACGCGCTGCGGCCCATCCTGCCCGGCGCGACGCCCGTGGCGCTCGCCACCGCGATCAGCCGGGCGGACGAGCGGGTCGAGGTTTCAACGCTGTCCGACGTTGACCCGGCGCGGGCCGACATGCGTACCCTGGTGCTGATCGGTTCAGCCGCCACCCGCCGGATCGAGCGTGACGAGGCGGCGTCTTGGCTTTACACACCCCGTTCCCATGGGGCAGCGACATGATCCAGCCAGGCCAGCGCACCCGCGGCATCCGGCACCGTCTCTCCGGGCGATGGCACGGGCCGCGCGACCATGACCACCGGAATGCCCAGCGCCCGTGCCGCCGCCAGCTTGGGCGCGGTCGCGGCGCCGCCGGAGTTCTTGGTCACAAGTACCTGGATGCCTTCCTGCTCCAGCAGGCCGTGTTCGGTGTCTACCCGGAACGGCCCGCGCGCCGTGATGCAGCGTGCCGCCGGCGGCAGCAGGGCCGGGTCCGGCGGCTCGACGCTGCGGATCAGGTAATGGTGCCAAGGGGCCAGGCGGAACGGCGCCAACTCCTGTTGTCCCACCGTCAGGAACACCCGGCGCGGCTCGGTGCCCAACGCCTGCACGGCGGCAGGCATGTCCGCCGCCTCGGTCCAGCGGTCGCCGGGTCCCGCAATCCAGGGCGGGCGCGACACGGCGACCATCGGCACGCCGGCAATCTGGGCCGCGGTCCGCGCGTTGCGGCTGATGCGCGCGGCGAAGGGGTGGGTCGCGTCGATCAGCGCCGCCACGTCATGCGCCCGCAGGTAGGCCGCCAGCCCGTCCACACCGCCGAACCCGCCGCGCCGCGCCAGCACGGCCGGCAGCACCGGCGCCCGGGTGCGCCCGGCCAGCGACAGCACCGGCCACACCCGCGGGTGGTCGGCCAGCGCCGCGGCGATGGCCGAGGCCTCCGTCGTGCCGCCGAGGATGAGCACATTCATGAGTGACACAACCACGAACCCACCCTGGCTGGCCATCCTCGGCGTGAACGAGGACGGGGTGCTGTCCCCCGAAGCGCGCCGGCTGATCGGCGAGGCGGCGCTGGTGGTGGGCGGCGCGCGGCACCTGGGGCTGGCAGACGCGCTGATCGCCGGCGAGCGCATGGCCTGGTCCAGCCCGCTTGCGGCCTCCTTCGACGCCATCATGGCGCGGCGTCCGCAGCCGGTCGCGGTGCTCGCGTCCGGGGACCCGTTCTGCTACGGCGTCGGCAGCACGCTGGCCGTCCTGGTTCCCGCCGCCGAACGGCTGTGCATCCCCGCGCCGTCTTCCCTGGCGCTGGCCTGCGCCCGGCTCGGCTGGGCCATGCAGGACTGCGCCGCCATCTCCTTCTGCGGCCGGCCGCTGGCGCCGCTGGCGCCGCTGCTGCAGCCTGGGGCGCGCATCCTGGCGCTTTCGGCCGACGCGGGCACGCCGGGCCTGGTCGCGACTCTGCTGCAGGCGCGCGGCTTCGGCCCCTCCGTCCTGCATGTGCTGGAGGCGCTGTCCAGCCCGCAGGAGCGCATCCGCAGCACCACGGCGGCCTGGTTCCGTTTGGCCGACATCCACCCGCTCAACCTGCTGGCCATCGAGGTCGCGTCGGTGCCGGGCGCGCAGTGCATCCCGCTCAGCAACGGCCTGCCGGACGCGCTGTTCGAGCATGACGGGCAGATCACCAAGCGCGAGATCCGTGCGGTGACGCTGTCGGCGTTGGCGCCGCGCCGGGGCGAGCGGCTGTGGGACATCGGCGCAGGCTCCGGCGCCGTCGCCATCGAGTGGCTGCTGCGCCACCCGGCGAACCAGGCCGTCGCGATTGAGCGCCACGGGGAGCGCGCCGCCCGCGCCGCGCGCAACGCCGTGTCGCTGGGCGTGCCGCATCTGCACGTCGCGGGCACGCCGGCGCCCGGCGCGCTGGCCGGCCTGCCGCCGCCCGACGCCGTGTTCATCGGCGGCGGCGCGCACGAGCCGGGCGTGATCGACGCCGCCTGGGCCGCCCTGTCGCCCGATGGCCGGCTCGTCGCCAACGCTGTCACGGTCGAGTCGGAGGCGGCGCTGATCGCCGCCCGCGCCCGGTTCGGCGGCACGCTGTCGCGCTTGTCGGTCGAACGGCTGGACCGCATCGGCGGCCTGCACGGCTACCGCCCGGCCATCACCGTCACGCAATGGCTGGCGGAGAAGGGGTGATCGTCGCCGGGCTGGGTTTTCGAAGTGGGTGCGCCGCGGATGATATCGTGCGCCTGGTGCAGGCGGCGCAGGCGCAGGCCGGCTGCATCGTCGGATCGCTCGCCGCCCCGGGCTGGAAGCAGGGCGCGCCCGGCCTGCACGCCGCCGCCGCCCGCCTCGGCCTGCCCATCGCGTTCATCGGCGCCGAGGCGCTGATCGCCGTGCAGCCGCGCTGCCCCACCCAGTCCGCCGTCGCCGAGCGCGAAACTGGCGTCGCTTCAGTGGCAGAGGGCGCGGCGCTGGCCGCGTCCGGCGGGCACCTGCTGCTGGCGCGGATCAACGGGGGCGGCGCGACCTGCGCGCTGGCGGGACCGTGACGGTGCATTTCATCGGCGCGGGGCCGGGCGCCGCCGACCTGATCACCGTGCGCGGGCGGGACCTGCTGGCGCGCTGCCCGGTGTGCCTGTATGCCGGGTCAATCGTGCCGCCGGCCATGCTGGATCATTGCGGACCCGGCATCCGCCTGGTGGACACGGCGCCCCTCTCGCTCGATGCCATCGAGGCCGAGTTCGTCGCCGCTCACCGCGCCGGGCAGGACGTGGCGCGGCTGCATTCCGGCGACCTGTCGATCTACAGCGCCATGGCCGAGCAGCTTCGCCGGCTGGACCGGCACGGCATCCCTTGGACCCTGACCCCCGGCGTCCCCGCCTTCGCCGCTGCCGCCGCGGCGCTGGGGGCGGAGCTGACCGTGCCCGAAGTCGCGCAGAGCGTCGTAATCACCCGGCTGCCGGGCCGCGCCTCCGCCATGCCGCCGGGCGAGACGCTGGCCGCCTTTGCCGCCACCGGCGCCACGCTCGCCATCCATCTCGCCATCGACAAGCTCGACCTGATCGTCGCGACCCTCCTGCCGTTTTACGGCGCGGACTGCCCGGCCGCGGTCGTGGTGCGCGCCACCTGGCCCGACCAGCGCATCCTGCGCGGCACGCTGTCCAGCATCGCCGCCGCCTTCGCCGCCGACCCAGCCGAGCGCACCGCGACCGTCCTGGTGGGCCGCGCCTTGCAGCCGGAGAGGTTCCGCGACAGCGCGCTTTACAGCCCCGATTACCTCCGGCGGTTCCGGGATGGGGCCGCGTGAACCCGGTCGAAGCCTATCCGGCCCATCAGCATTCCAGTCCGGTCGAACAGCACGATCTCCAGCGCCGTGTCCGTGCCGGCGAGCACCTCCGCCGCAGTGCGCCACGCCGCTTGGGCAACCACGTCCCCCAAGGGCACACCCTCCGCGGTGGCGGCGGCGAACGCTTCCGCGACGGTGTTGGCGCCGGCGATCCGCTCGGCCAGCGCCTTGTCGGCCACCATGGCTGCGAGCGCCGGCAGGTCCGCCGAGCCGTGCCGGGAATGCAGGTCGAGCCGGCCCTGCGCCAGCTTGGTCATCTTGGCGACGCCGCCGGCGATGCTGACGCGCGGCACCGGATGCCGCCGCAGGTACTTCAGCAGCGCCCCGGCGAAATCGCCCATCTCCAGCAGCGCCGTTTCCGGCAAACCGTGCAGCGCCTGGACCGCCGCCTCCGACGTGCTGCCAGTGCTGCCGGCCACATGGCCGAGGCCGACGGCGCGGGCCACGTCGATGCCGCGGTGGATGGTGTCGATCCAGGCGGCGCAGGAATACGGCACCACGATCCCCGTGGTGCCGAGGATCGACAGCCCGCCCACGATGCCGAGCCGGCCGTTCAGGGTCTGCGCCGCCAAGGTCTCGCCGCCGGGAACCGACAGCTCGACTACCGCATCCGGTGCGGGGGCGAGTTCGGCGAGGGCCTGGCGGATCATGGCGCGCGGCACCGGGTTGATGGCCGGCTCGCCGGGCGGGATCGGCAGGCCGGGGCGGGTCACGGTGCCGACGCCGGGGCCGGCGCGGAACACGACGCCACCGCCGGGCGGTCCGGCGGAAACGCGCGCGAACACCAGCGCGCCGTGCGTCACGTCCGGGTCGTCGCCCGCGTCCTTGACCACGCCCGCCATGGCCGCGCCGGGTTCCAGCGCCGTCCCCGCCAGGACGAACGACACGCGCTGCCCGCGCGGCAACGTGATCTCGACCGGGTCAGGGAAGTCGCCGGTCAGCAGGGCGGCGAACGCGGCCTTTGCCGCCGCCGTGGCGCAGGCCCCCGTCGTCCAGCCCCGGCGCAGCGGTCGCACTTCGTCCACGACGCGCAGCATAGCGGCCGAACGCCGTGACGCCGAGGGGCCTTGTGATCGGCGCGCCGCGGTCCGGGTCCGGCAAGACCACGGTGACGTTGGCGCTGGTCACGGCGCTGCGCCGCCGGGGCCTGGCGGTGCGGGCCGCGAAGTCCGGGCCTGACTATATCGATCCCGCCTTCCACGCCGTCGCCAGCGGCGCGCCCGTGCTGAACCTCGATAGCTGGGCGATGCCGCCGCCCATGCTCGACCATCTGGTGCACGAGGCCGCAGCCGGTGCGTCGGTCTTGGTGGTGGAGTCCGCCATGGGCCTGTTCGACGGCGTCGCCGGGCCGCCCGGGCGCACTGGGGCGGCGGCGGACCTTGCGGCCCGGCTGCGCCTTCCGGTGCTGCTGGTGCTCGACGTGTCCGGGCAGTCGCAGACCGCCGCCGCCGTCGCCCGCGGCTTTGCCGCCCATGACCCGGCGGTTGCCGTCTGCGGCGTCGTGCTGAACCGCGTCGGCAGCGAGCGGCACCGCCTGGGCGCGACCGCCGCCATCGAGGCGGCCGGCCTGCCCGTGCTCGGCGCCCTGCCGCGCGACACTTCGCTGTCCTTGCCGGAACGTCATCTTGGCCTGGTGCAGGCGGCCGAGCATCCGGACTTGCCGGACCTCTTGCACCGCCTGGCCGACAGCGCCGAGCAGCACCTGGACCTTGACGCCATCCTGCGGCACGCGGCGCCGATTGCCGGTCCCGCCGCACCGGCCGCCGCCCTGCCGCCGCCGGGCCAATGCGTGGCGCTGGCAGCCGATGCGGCGTTCAGCTTTGTTTATGCCCACCTCATCCAGGGCTGGCGCCGCGCCGGGGCCGAGATTGTCCGCTTCTCACCCTTGGCCGACGAGCCGCCGCCGGAGGGATGCGACGTGTGCTGGCTGCCTGGCGGCTACCCGGAGCTGCACGCGGCGCGTCTCGCCTGCGCCGGGCGGTTCATGGCGGGCCTCGCCCGGTTCGCCGAAACCCGCCCTGTGCATGGCGAGTGCGGCGGCCACATGGTGCTGGGGCAGGGGATGGAGGACGCATCCGGCGCCCGTCACGCCATGGCCGGCCTGCTCGGGCACGAAACCAGCTTCGCGCGGCGCAAGCTGCATTTGGGATACCGGGAGGCGACGCTGCTCGCCGACGCCCCGATCGGCGCCCCCGGCGCCGTGGTCCGCGGGCATGAGTTCCATTACGCCAGCACGGTCGATCCCGGGAAGGATGCGCCCTTGGCGAGCCTGCGCGACGCCGCCGGGGCGAGCCTAGGCGACGCGGGCGGGCGGCGCGGCCACGTCACCGGCAGCTTCTTCCACGTCATCGCTCCGGCGACCTGACCGCAAGGCACGACGGATTTTCCGCCCCGGGCAACCCACCGGAAAACCCTGCGTTCAGCCCCCATCATTCGAGGAGAAACGGCAATGGCGGCTTCAGATGCTTTCAACGATGCAGCACAGGATGCCAAGGAGCAGATCGCGCAGCTCCGCGCGCAGGTGCAGACCCTGATGGCCGAGCGGGTGACGCCGGCGCTCGCCAACGCCGCCGGGACCGCCGAGGATTACGCGAGGCAGGCCCGGGACATGGCCTCTGACCAAACTGAAATGCTGTCCGACCACGTGCGTGAGTCGCCCATTGTGGCCATCCTAATTGCGGCCGGCGCGGGCTACCTGCTCGGCCGCATCGCCCGTTAACCCGATGCGCACGGTCGAGCTTGCCAAAGTCGCGGCCTCGGCGGAGGCGCTTCGCCTGCGCCGGGTCGCCGTCCGCCAGGGTAGGCGTGCGATTTACGGCGTCGGCGCCGCGGTGTTCGGGATCGCCGTCTTCGTGCTGCTGCATGTGGTGGCCTACAACGCCATGGTGCCGGCGATTTCGCCTCTGATTGCTAGCCTCATTCTCTTGGCAGTCGATTTGGTCTTAGCGGCAATTCTCGGCTATCTCGCGCTCAGCAACAAGCCGGACTCGGTCGAGGATGAGGCGAAGATGATTCGCCAGCAGGCCATCGTGGAACTGCGGAAGTCGATGACCATGGTGGCGTTGGCGGGCGAGGCGGCGAGTCTGATGGTGCGTCGTCCCCGCACCGTCACCGTGGTGAAGCCGCGCGGCACGGTGCGGCTTGCCGGCGAACTGGCATCGCGTTTCATGGCGCGGAAGTAGGCTGCGGGACGTTGGGCCGGGTGTTTCAACAGGAGGGACCCGGTCTTTGACCCTTGAAGCCGATCCGCCCATCGTGGCGCGTCAGCAAGGCCGGATTGGTCGCCTGACCGTCAATCGGCCGAAGGCCCTCAATGCGGTCAACCATGCCATGGTGCGGAGCCTGCATGGCGCGCTCGATGCTTGGCGGAATGATCCGGGGGTCGAGGCCCTTGTCATTGAAGGCGCGGGAGGCCGGGCGTTCTGTGCCGGCGGTGATATTCGCCAGGTCCGCGACATGGCGTTGGTTGGCCAATACGCCGATGTCGAGGCGTTCTTCGCTGATGAGTACGCGCTGAACTTGGCCATCGCGCGCTATCCAAAGCCCTATGTTGCGCTGATCGACGGCGTTTGCATGGGCGGCGGCATGGGCCTGTCCATCCACGGCAGCGCACGTGTCGTGACCGATGCGGCCATGTTGGCGATGCCGGAGACCGGAATCGGCTTCTTCCCCGATGTCGGCGCAAGCTATTTCCTGCCGCGACTGCCGGGGACCCACGGCATGTTCCTGGCGCTGACCGGCACCCGGGTGGACGGAGCCGATGCCGCTGGGTTGGGCCTCGCGACCCACTACGTCGCGCGCGACCGGATTGCGGTGCTTGCCGAGGAGATGGCCCAGGACGGATTGGCGGCGCTGGGCCGTGCGGCATTGCCGATATCGACCGGCTCAAGGCCTGGGCACGACGAGGTTGCTGCCTGTTTCGGTGCCGACACGGTTGCGGGCATCCTGGAGCGCCTGGCGGGTCTGGAAAGCGCGCCTGCGCAGGACGCCTTGAGCACGTTGCGGTCGAGGTCGCCAACCGCCGTGCTGTGGGCGTTCGAATTGATGCGGCTTGGCGCAGGCCGCACGCTCGATCAATGCTTGAGAGCCGAACTCGCACTGACCCGGCATGTCGTCCGCCACCCCGACTTTGCAGAAGGGGTGCGCGCGATGGTCGTCGACAAAGACCGCAATCCACGCTGGTCGCCGGCAAGGATCGAGGATGTCCCGCTCGACGGCATCAAGGCGCTGTTTCGTCAGCTTGGCAGCGGCTGACAGCGCCTCGGGGACGGGACCGTCTGACTCTCTACATTCCTTGCGTGCTTCGTCAGCGTTTCAGGCCAGTCTGTGAGATGCGGCGGGGCACGAAGCTTAATGCACCCGCTCCAGCGCCTTGTCGGACTTCCTGCCGAAGCGGGCCTTGGCTTTCTCCCGCAATCCCTGGAACGTGACATACAGCATCGGGATCAGGAAGATGCCGAACGCGCTGGCCGCGATCATGCCGGCGAACACTGGCGTGCCCACCGCACGGCGGCTGACCTGCGCCGCGCCGTTCGCCACCACGAGCGGCAGCAGGCCGAGGACGAGGGCGATTGAGGTCATCATCACGGCGCGGAACCGGGCACGGGCGCCGAGCCGCGCCGCTTCGATGATCGGCTGGCCTTCTTCCCGCTGCTCCTTGGCGAACTCCACGATCAGGATGCCGTTCTTCGCCGCGATCGCGATCAGCACGACCAGCCCGATCTGCGCATAAAGGTCGAGCGCCAGCCCCGTCACCCACAGCCCGATGAACGACCCCAGGATGCCGACGCTGACCGAGAGCAGCACCGGTATGGGGATCACCCAGCTCTCATATAGCGCCACCAGGAACAGGTAGGCGAACAGGATCGCCAATCCCAGGATCTGGCCGGTCTGTCCCGAGGCCGACTTTTCCTGGAACGCCGTCCCGGTCCATTCGTAGCTGTATCCGGCCGGCAGGGTCTTGTCGCTGATCTGCTCCATCGTCGCCAGCGCGTCGCCCGAGGAGACGCCCGGCTTCGGCGTGCCGTTCACGGTGATCGAGCGGTAGTTGTTGTACCGGCTGATGGTCTGCGGCCCCAGCACGATCCGTGCGTCGGCAATCGAGCGCAGCGGCACCATGGTGCCGAGCCTGTTGCGGATATAGATGCGCCAGATGGCCGGGATATCGGTCCGGTCCATGGCGTCGCCTTGGATGTTCACCTGCCACGTCCGGCCGAACAGGTTGAAGTCGTTGACGTAGATGCCGCCCAAGGTGCCTTGGAGCGAGGTGAAGACGTCGCTGATCGACAGGCCCAGCGCCTGCGCCTTGTCCCGGTCGATGTCGAGGTAGATGCTGGGCGTCGTCGGGCTGAAGGTGCTGAACACCCGGGCGAGCTTCGGGTCCTGGTTCGCCGACGCGAGCAGGCCGTTCAGCACGGTGCCCATCTCCGCGGGCTCCCGCCCCTCCAGGTTCTGCAACTGGTACTCGAACCCGCCGCTGGTCGAGAGGCCGATGATTGGCGGCAAATTAAAGGGGAAGATCGTGGCCGAGCGGATCTGCTGCACGCCGGCGAACATCTTGCCGATCAGCACCTGCACCTTGTCGGCCGCTGCCTTGCGGTCGGCGAACGGCTTCATGCGCATCACCAGGAACGCCGCGTTGGACTGGTTGCCGCTGTCGAGCAGGGAGAACCCGACGATGGCCAGCACGTTCTGAATTTGCGGGATGCCCTTGGCCACCGCTTCCACCCGCTCCACCACGCCGCGGGTGCGGGTCACGCTGGCGCCGTCGGGCAATTGCACGGCGACGAAGAACGCGCCCTGGTCCTCGTCCGGCAGGAAGCCGGTCGGCGTGCGCAGGTTCAGCGCGAAGATGCCCCCGCCGCACAGCAGCACGAGCAGCACGCCGACGACGCTGACCCGCAGCAACCGCGCGACGATCCCGGCGTAGCCGTCCCGCACCCAGTCGATGCCGCGACCGATCCGTCCGAGGATGCCGCGCCGCGGCCCGCCGTGCCGCAGGAACACGCCGCACAGCGCCGGGGACAGGGTGAGCGCGTTGATCGCGGAGATCAGCACCGACACGCTGATGGTGACGGCGAACTGGCGGAACAGCGTGCCGGAAATGCCGGGGATGAAGCCGATGGGCACGAACACCGACAGCAGCACGAGCGTGATGGCGATGATCGGCGCGGTGATCTGCGCCATGGCCTTCTTCGTCGCGTCCTTGGGGGAGAGGTCCGGCTCCTCCTCCATCACGCGCTCGACGTTCTCCACCACGACGATGGCGTCGTCGACCACGATGCCGATGGCCAGCACGAGCGCCAGCAAGGACACGGTGTTGGCGGAGTAGCCGAGCGCCAGCAGCACGGCGAAGGTGCCGATCAGGCTGACCGGCACGGCGATGGTCGGGATGATGGTCGCGCGGATGTTGCCCAGGAATAGGAACACCACGACCACCACCAGCGCGAACGCCTCCAGCAGCGTGTTCCTCACCTCGGTGATCGTGTCGGACACGAAGGTCGAGCTGTTGTAGAACACCTGCGACTTGAGGCCTTCGGGGTAGCGCTTGGACAGGTCGTCGAGCGCCGCCTGTACGCGGTCGGCGGTCCGCACCGCGTTGGCGCCGGGGGCGAGGTACACGCCAAGCGTGACCGCCGGGTTGCCGTTTAGCCGGCTTTCGCTGTCCTGCGTCGCGGCGCCCAATTCGACCCGCGCCACGTCGCGCACCCGCAGCACCGAGCCGTCTGGATTCGCGCGGAGCAGGATGTTGCCAAACTCCTCCGGCGTTGTGAGGCGGCCCTTGGTCTGCAGGTTGATCTGGAACTGGGTGTCGTCGCTGGTCGGGCGGGCGCCCACCCGGCCGACCGGCGCCTGCACGTTCTGTTGCTGGATCGCCAGCATGATGTCGCTCGGCGCCAGGTTGAGGCTGACCATCCGGCTGGTGTCGAACCAAATGCGCATGGAATAGTCGAGCGCCCCGAACAGCGTGGCCGAGCCGACCCCGCTCACCCGGGACAGCCGGTCGAGCACGTTGATCGTCACATAGTTCGAGATAAACAGCGGGTCCTGCTTCGCCCCTTCGCTGGAGAACGCCAGGAACTCCAGGATCGCCGAGGACCGCTTCTGCACGGTGACGCCCTGGCGCTGCACCTCCGCCGGCAGGCGGGACAGCGCCGCCTGCACGCGGTTGTTGACGTTGACGGTGTTGATGTCCGGGTTCGTTCCCAGCGCGAAGGACACCGTCAGCCCATAGCTCCCGTCGTTGGCGGAGTTGGACTTCATGTAGATCATCTGGTCGGCGCCGTTGACCTGGGCCTCCAGCGGCTGGGCCACCGTCGCCTCGACCACCGACGCGGAGGCTCCGGGGTAGCGGGTCGTGACCTGGACCTGCGGCGGCACGACGTCCGGAAACTGGCTGACCGGGATCACGGTCATCGCGATCAGCCCGGCGATCACCGTGATGATCGCGATGACGATGGCAAGCCGCGGGCGGTCGACGAAGGTGGCGGAGATCATGGCGGCTCAGGTCCGCGGCGCCGACGCGGGGAGCGTCGGACCGGCGCTGGCCGGGCCGGGGGCCACGGTGATGCCGGGTCTCACGCGCTGCACGCCATCCACCACCACCGTTTCTCCTTCCTTCAGCCCGGCCGAGATCACCGCGAGGCCCGGGGTGCTCTGGCCCAGTTGCAGCCGGCGCTGCTCCGCCTTGTTGCCGTCGCCCACCACCCAGACGTAGTTGCCCTGCTGGTCCGACAGGATGGCACTGCGCGGGATCACGATCTGGTCAACCGGCTCCACGCCCTCCAGCGACACCGTCACGAACTCCCCATCCGTCAGTTCCCGGTCGCCGGCCTCGCCGGCCTTCGATCCCGGACGCAGCGGGTTCGGGATGCGCCCGCGCAGCGTCAGGGTGTCGGTGTTGGCCGCCACCGTCGGATCGACGTAGTCGAGCTTGCCGGCTTGGTCGTACAGCTTGCCGTTAGGCAGCCGAAGCTTGAGAGTCACTGCGCCGAACCCGCCCTTGTCCCCATAGCGGTCCCGCAGATCGACGGCGGCCCGGACGGAGACGGGGAACAGCACGTACATCGGGTCCTGGCTCACGATGGTCGCGAGCACGCCGGAGCTTGGGCTGACGACGTTGCCCTCGGTCACAGTGGTGCGGCTGATCTTGCCGTCAATCGGCGCCTTGATCTCGGTGTAATCAAGGTTGGTCTGCGCCAGCCGCAGTTGCGCCTGCGCGGTGGATAGTTGCGCCGCCTGGCTCCGCTGGGTCGCTTGTGCGTCATCCACCAGGCTGCGCTGGCCCGCCGGCGTGTTCAGCAGCGCCTGGGCCCGGCCCAGGGTCAGGCTGCTGCCTTGCAGCACGGCTTGGGCCTGGGCCACGGACGCGGCCTGGCCGGCGACCTGCGCCTCGAACGGCGCCCGCTCTAGCTTGTAGAGCAGGTCGCCGGCATGCACCTCCGCACCCTCGGTGAAGTGGCGCTCCTGCAGGAAGGCCGTCACGCGGGCGACCAGGTCGACGCGGCTGATCGCCTGGATGCGTCCGACGAACTCGCTGGTTTCGGTGACTGGCTGTTTCTTCGCCTGCGCGACGCCGACAGCGGGCGGCCCTCCAGGGGCGGGCTGCGCCAGGGCAGGGCCGGCAAAAGGGAGCAGAACGAGCGCCAGCGGCGCGAGGAGGCGGCAAAGCATCGGGATCACTCTCGCAGTACAGGCGCTGCAGGTCCAGAGAAGGCAGGCCTCCGCAATGTCAGCTTTCCGCCATTGCAGCATATCCCGTCGAACCTTGCACGTTTGGCGGCATCGTCCCACCCCGGCCAACTGGGGAGGCTGCCGCCGCGCCCGGCGGTTGATTGCGCCATCGGTTTGGCTCAAGGAAGGCGGCGGTGCGAATGGCGTACCTTGAAACGCCGGCACCGGCGTCGGCAAGGGTTTTCGAACCTCGGCATGCGCCAGGCGCTGTAATCCCCAAAGCAGGAGAGTGATCATGCCGCGCGACGACATCTTGGAACCGATCCGAACCCGGGCCTACCTGCTGTGGGAGCAGGCCGGCCGGCCCGATGGCGGCGACCTGGAATTCTGGGAACGTGCCCGGCGGGAGATCGAGGCAGAAGAGGCCGCCAAAGAGGCCGCCGTGCCCGACCCGGCGGCCGGGACCAAGGAGCACCCCCTGTGACCGACGATTCTGGGACCGACACCCCGCCCGACCGCTTGGCCTCCCATCCCAAAAGCCCCTTCTACAATGCAGCCTTGCTTGAGCGCGGCGTGGGCGTCCGGTTCAAGGGCGTGGAAAAAAACAACGTGGACGAGTACTGCGTGAGCGAGGGTTGGGTACGCCTCGCCGTCGGCAAGGCCGTGGATCGGACAGGGGCGCCGATGACGATGAAACTGATGGGGCCAGTAGAGGTTTATTTCCGGGACACGGTGCCGGACAAGACATGAAGCCGCCCGGGACGGCGCGGCCCTGGCGAGAAACGAGGCGCCCCGGCCTCAGCCATGCCGGCGGCCGAACTCTTCCGCACCGAGCGTGCGAAAGTCCGCCATCGCCGCGCCGATCCGTTCATGCGGCCAGTCCCACCAGGCGATCCGCAGCAGGTCCGCGATCACCGCGTCGGAGAACCGCTTGCGCAGCACGCGGCCTGGATTGCCGACCACGACCGCGAACTCCGGCACGTCCTTCGTGACGATCGCCCCGGCGCCGACGGCCGCCCCCGTGCCGACCGTGACGCCCGGCAGCACGACCGCGCCATGGCCGATCCATACGTCATGCCCCAGCGTCACCGGACTGCTTCGGCGCCAGTTGAAGAATTCGGGATCGTCAGGCCCCAGGCCATAGGCGCTGCTGCGGTAGCCGACATGGCTCAGCATCACCCGGTCGAGCGGATGGTTGCCAGGGTTCAGCCGCGTGTGCGCCGCGATGGAGCAGAACTTGCCAATGGTTGCATAGATGATGTCGCTGTCGTTCACGACGTAGGAGTAGTCGCCGAAGCTGCTTTCGGCGACCTTGGTGCGGGCCCCGACCTCGCACCAGCGGCCGAAGGTGGTGGCGCGCACGGACGCGGTGCGGTGGATGCTGGCCTGTTCGCCCAGGCGCTTCTCCCGCGACGCCGGGTCGTCCGTCGTGGCCCCAGGCGACGTGGTCTTGGGCGGCATCAGTTCAGGAACATCTTTCCCGGGTTCATGATGCCGCGTGGGTCGAGCGCCGTCTTGATCTGCCGCATCACCGCCAGCGTCTCCGCCCCGTGCTCCGCTTCCAGGAACTCGCGCTTGCCCATGCCGATCCCGTGCTCCCCGCTGCAGGAGCCGCCGAGCGCCATCGCCCGCGCCACGATCCGCTTGTCCAGCTCCCAGGCCTGCGCCAGCCCGTCCTCGCCCGGCGGCACCAGGATGACGGTGTGGAAGTTGCCGTCGCCGACATGGCCGACGATGGGCGCCAGCAGGCCGGACTGGGCGATGTCCCCCTTCGCGCCGACGATCAGCTCCGTCATGCGGGAGATCGGCACGATGGCGTCCGTGGCCAGCCCGCGATAGCCCGGGCGCAAGGCGAGCGCCGCCCAGTAGGCGTCGTGCCGTGCCTTCCACAGCCTGTTGCGCTCGTCCGCGTCGGTCGCCCATTGGAAGCCGCTGGCGCCGAAGCCCGCGGTGATCTCCTCCGCCAGCGCCGCCTGCTCGGCAACGCCCGCCGGGGTGCCGTGGAACTCCAGCAGCAGAGTCGGGCGCGCGGTGTAGCCGTCGAGCTTCGAGTAGGCGATGCAGGCGCCCATCTGCACGTCGTCCAGCAACTCGATCCGCGCGATGGGGATGCCGGCCTGCAGGATGGCGATCACGCTGTCCACCGCGCCGGCCAGGCCGTCGAACTGGCAGATGGCGGCGCTCATCGCCTCGGGGATGCCGTGCAGGCGGAGCTGGATCTCGGTGATCACGCCGAGCGTGCCCTCCGACCCCAGCATCAGGTGGGTGAGGTCGTAGCCCGTGGCGGACTTGCGGACGCGCCCGCCGGTCTCGATTAGGCGGCCGTCGGGGAGCGCGACCTGGAGGCCCAGCACGTTTTCTCGGATCGTGCCG